>Ga0315273_10000021_pt1 | contig 133636 bp, 117 predicted proteins | sample YL17G02_0_MG_FD_205753 | JGI IMG/M metagenome (GOLD analysis project Ga0315273, IMG submission 205753) | Sediment microbial communities from Yellowstone Lake, YNP, Wyoming, USA - YL17G02_0 | ecosystem: Environmental > Aquatic > Freshwater > Lake > Sediment | place: USA: Wyoming | collected... | reverse complement strand
TGCCGTCCACACGAACAGGTCCATCTTGCCGCCGTTGATCTGCTGCCACATCTGGAAGAAGCGGTGAATCGGGTCGCCGGTGTGCGCGCCGTAGCCGACGTGCTGCGAGATTGCGTACGGCCCGTTCGGTAACGGCTCGGTGAAGCGGGCATCCGGGACGTCGTGTTGCTGGCCGAACGCGCCGAAGGCATAGGGCTGCGGCAGCGTGGAATAGCTGCCGGTCACTTTCGGGGTCGGCGTATAGAAATCGAGGACCTCGGCGGTGTGCTGCTCAGCGAGCAAGAAATTCGGGCCCGGTGAGCCGTCGGCGCGGACGATCCCGCGCGACAGCAGGTTGCCGACGGACTGCCGCGAATTCGGCTTATACGTCGCGAACAGGTTGTCGAAGGTCCGGTTCTCGCCGACGATCACGATGACGTGCTCAATCGGCGTCCGGGGGGCCGCTGCCAGGCTACTGGCGGTGAACACGCCGATGACGGCCGTGAAGATGCTTCTGCGCAGTTTCAATGCAGTGGCACCGCGTGGTGCTCCACCCCGGCCGGACTGCGATGAGTCTGGTCGGGGTGGGGCGCAGGTCGATCAGATCAGAACTGGCCGTTCAGCGACACGAACCACTCGAACGGTGCACCCGCCAGCATGGTCTGGTTGTCACCGGAATTGCCAAAGCCATTCGAGCCGATGGTCGAGACATAGCTCTCGTCAGTCAGGTTCGTGAAGTTGGCCTGCAGCGTGATGTTCTTGCCGAAGCCAAAATCCTTGAACCGGTAGCCAAGGCTCGCATCGAAGATCGTATACGAAGGGACACTGCCGTTGCCGTCACCTACCGTGCTCAAGTCATTCGTGTAGGTGAAGAAACGCTTGCCGGTGTAGTCAAGTCCAAGCTTGCCGAAGATCGTGCCGTTGTCGTAGCCGAGCTCCGACTTGAACAGCTCCTTCGGGACATCAACCACCTGTTTGCCACCAGTCGGAATGATAGTCGTGACCGGCAGCCCGGCAACGATAGTGCTCCGTATGACGTCATTCTGGTACTCCGATACGTTGTAGCTCACCGAGTTGTACCAGTTCCAGTCATCCGCAAACGCCCAGCGCACGCCGAGTTCGACGCCCTCCGACTGAACGTCACCGACGTTCTGCAGCACCACCGGATTGCCGACAATGCCCGAGCCGATCGTGTTGGCAAGCAGCCGGTCCTTGAAGTCGACGTAGTAGATCGCCGCCACCGCCTGCACGTCCGCGACGTTGTAACGCCAGCCGAACTCGTAGGTCGTGGAAGTCTCCGGCTTCAGGCCGCCGCTGTTCTGCAGCAGCGCGAAGTTTGTCGGAGACGTTGCAAACGGCGACGCGCCGGTCGCAGCGGCAATGAATGCACGCATGTTCTTCGTGATGGCGCCGAACAGCTCCTGATCACTGTTCATCTCGTAATTGAAGCCGACCTGCGGCAGGAAGTCGTCCGAGGCCGTGATGGTGCCCGCCAGGCTGGTGGGGAAACGGGTATCGACGATCGCTTGCGCCTTGTTCTCCACGCTGAGCGTCTTGAAGCCGAAATTGACCTTCAGCTCGTCGCTGACTGCCCAGATGTCCTGCAGGAAGTACTGGTTGGTCTGGGTGTTGAAGGCGTACTGCCATTGGGTAAAGAACGGATCTCGCATGAACTCGAGCGAATCCCGCTGTGGGGCCGCGAGCTCGAGTCCGTAAAAACGACGCGCCTGGTTGAAGTCGTTGCCGTCAATCCAGAGGCCAGCACTCATCGTGTGTGCACCGGTCGTCCAGGTCAGCGCCGTCGTCACACCTGTGCGGTCGATGTCGTACTCGGTCGTGCGCACCGAAATCGGTGCGGAATTCGCGAGGGAAATCGTGCCGCCAGAACCGTCCGGGGCTCCCGCCCCGTTTATTACGAAAGATGCGGCCGTCGACAGATACGGCGTGAACCAGATGCCCTGGCCCTCGTTTTCGTGCCGGTACACGGTCGTGTCCCAGGACCAGCCATCGCCGAAGGGCAGGTTCAGCGTCGCGCCCATCAGATGGTCTTTGCGCAGTCCCGCCGCGTTTGCGTAGGAGTCATCCACGGTCCCGATCGGTGACGGATAGGGTCCCGGTATCGTGCCCTGATAGATCTTCGCGACCTTGACCATCGTCGTCCAGTCGCTCGGGGCCGAGAGGTTGTCCCAGTCGTAACCGAGGCGGTTGATGATGTCGAAAGACAGATCCTGGTAGTCGTTTTCCTGGCGGTCCGACCAGTTGTAGAACGCGGTCAGCTTTCCCTCGCCGAGCGGCTGCACGATCTTGAAGTTGACCTGTTCCTGCTTCTGCTGGCCGTCGCCTTTCCACTTGTCGGTCTGCTGATTCGTGTAGCTCAGGTAGGCGCGCGTGCCGACACTGCCGAGATCGCCGGTCTCGAACCGGATGAACCCGCGCTGGTCCGAGTAGCTGCCGCCTGAGAGCGCGACATTCAGGCCGAGCTCGTGTGCTGGGTCGGCCGAGAAGAATTCAAGGGTGCCGCCGAGGTTGCTGCTCGAGGCCGTCTCGAGCGAGCCCGCGCCCTGCGACAGGACGGCATTGCCGATATTCTCGGAAGATATCGCGCGGCTGATGTGCAGCCCGTTGTGGTTGCCGTAGCTCATGTCGCCGAGCGGTACGCCATCGAGCGTGAAACCGAGCTGGTTCTGGTTGAAGCCACGCACCGTGATGCGGGTTGACCACTCGTAGGCTCCATAAGAGTCCGCCGACTGGAAACTGACGCCCGGCAGCTTGGAGACGATCTTGAGGGCGCTCGAGCCGGGCGCTGCCTGCTGGATCTCGATCGCACTGACCTCGGAGACTTGCCGCGACTGGCCGTGGCCGAACACCAGGACTTCTTCGAGCGTCGTGTCTGCGGGCGTATCGGTTTCGGCCGCCTGAACATTTGCGGCCGCAAGCACGGCGGCAACTGCTGCCGCTACGTTGAACGCCCACGTCAGCGGTGTCTTGTTCACTGGCACTGTCATAAATTCTCCTGGTGCATTTTTTTCACGGCAGCAACGCGATGCCATTGGCATCTGTTGTGGCATTCATACATTACAGATCCGGCGCAGTTTGCCCGTCTTATCGGTTGCGTGCAACGCTGGTAAATTGCGTCACCGGATCGCAGTTGAACGTCAGTAAACTGTTGTTTTTGTACAACAAAATGGGCCTCATGGACCTGCACCCACGCCTCAGGTGGCGAGCGTCCGTCGCAGCGCGGTTTTCCATCCGGCGACCAGTTCCGCCCGGCGGGCGGCCGCCATGGTCGGCATGAATACGGCACCGGTCGCCCAGGTCGCGGCGACGGCCTTCAGGTCCGCCCAGACACCCGTCGCGAGGCCGGCAAGGTAAGCCGCGCCGAGTGCCGTGGTCTCCAGTTGGGTCGGTCTTGCCACAGGCGCATTGAGCACATCCGCCAGGAACTGGCAGAACCAGTCATTGGCGGCCATGCCGCCATCGACGCGGATCGCTGCTGCGCTTTGCGCACCGTCGCCGGCCATGGCCTCTGCCAGATCGAGGGTCTGAAATGCCACCGATTCGAGCGCCGCCCGCGCGAGGTACGCGCCGGTGGCGTCGAGGGTCAGTCCGCAAATCAGCGCTCGTGCATCTGGCACCCAATGCGGCGCGCCGAGCCCGACGAATGCCGGCACCATATACACGCCGTGACCGTCCGGTACCTGCATCGCGAGCGCAGCGGTCTCCGCAGCGTCCTCGATGATTTCGAGCCCGTCCCGCAGCCACTTGATGGCGGCACCGGCGACGAAGATGGAACCTTCCATCGCGTAGGTCGTGCGACCGCCGATGCGATACGCCGGCGTGGTCAGCAACCGGTTCCGCGACAGCACCGGCGTCTCGCCGGTGTTCAGCAGCAGAAAGCAGCCGGTGCCGTAGGTGGACTTGGCCATCCCGGGTTCGAAACAGGCCTGACCGATGAGTGCCGCCTGCTGGTCACCGGCGACGCCGCCGATCGGAATAGCGCGGTCGAACAGGCCTGCCGCAGTTTCGCCGTAGATTGCGCTGCTGTCCTTCACCGCGGGCAGCAGCGCGCGAGGCACGCGGATCAGGCGCAGCAGTTCCTCGTCCCACTCTCCCCGATGAATGTCGAACAGCATCGTGCGCGAGGCGTTGGTCACGTCCGTGGCGTGCACCCGGCCGCCCGTCAGCCGCCAGAGCAGAAAGCAATCGATGGTGCCGAAGGCAAGCTCGCCCCGCTCTGCACGCGCCCGCGCGCCCGCGACCTGATCGAGCAGCCAGCTGAGCTTGGTGCCCGAGAAGTACGGATCGAGCAGCAGTCCGGTGCGCTGCCGGACCATGTCCTCGGCGCCGTCACTCTTCAGGCGCGCGCATGCTTCGGCGGTGCGCCGGTCCTGCCAGACGATGGCACGATGAATCGGCTTGCCGGTGCTGCGTTCCCAGACGACCGCTGTCTCACGTTGATTGGTGATGCCGATTGCGGCAATGCCGCCTGCGTCGAGTCCGCTCTGCTCGATGGCCTCGCGCGCCGTCGCCAGCGTGTCGCGCCAGATGTCCTCGGCATCGTGTTCCACCCAGCCCGGAGCCGGGTAATGCTGCCGGAGTTCGCGCCGCGCGATCGACACGGTCCGCCCCTGGTCATCGAACACAATGCTGCGCGTCGAGGTCGTGCCCTGGTCAATGGCGAGAACGTGGTGCGGACGGTTCATGGCAGACCAGCTTCGGCTGGGCGCTCCTGCCCGGTGACCTGCAGGTAGGCGACAAGCCTCTGCTGGTCTGCCGGCGAGGCATGCAGGCCGGTCTTCGAATGCCGCCAGTAGAGGTCCTCGGCCGACCTGGCCCATTCCTCGCGAATCAGGAAGTCGACTTCCACCCGCGTCAAACCGCCGCCGAAGTCCTCGCCCATGCCCTCGCGCGAACTGACGCTGTCCAGCAACCGCGAAATGCGCGTGCCGTAGGCTCTTGCAAGACGCCGTGCCTGAAGCACGTCGAGGAATGGCCAGCGCCGGCGCACCTCGGCGATGAAAGCAACGACATCGCCGCCGGGAATGTCACCACCGGGCAGCGGCGCAGTCAGCGTCCATCTGGCGCCCAGCGGCTCCAGGTAGGGTTCAAGCTTCTCGAGACCCAGTTCCGCGACGCGCCGGTAGTTGGTGATCTTGCCGCCGAACACCGACAACACGGGCGCCTGCCCCTGCGGTGCGTTGATGTCGAGCACGTAGTCGCGGGTGACGGCAGCTGCTTCCGTCGCTGCGTCGTCCCACAACGGGCGAATTCCTGAATAGCTCCAGACGACATCGGCGGGCCCGATCTGGCGTTCGAAATAGCTGTTGACCGTCTGGCAAAGGTAGTCCGTCTCGGCAGGCGTAATGGTGACGGGCCCTGGTTCGCCCTGCCATGGCACATCCGTCGTGCCGATCAGCGTGAAGTCATCCTGATAGGGGATGACAAAGACGATGCGGCGGTCCGGGTGCTGCAGCACGTAGGCGTGTTCACCTTCATAGAGTCGGCGCACGACGATGTGGCTGCCCTTGATGAGGCGCACCGACTGCCGGCTGCCGCCGCCGAGACGCTCCGCCAGGACCTTCGAGATCCACGGGCCGGCTGCGTTCACGATGGCGCGCGCGCTCACCGAATATTCCTGCCGGGACGCCACGCACTCGATCTCCGCCCGCCACCGGCCACGCTCGCGCGCCGCGCGGACCAGGCGATGGCCTACCTGCACGACGGCACCACGGTCGGCGGCGTCCCTGGCGTTCAGCACGACGAGGCGGCTGTCGTCGACCGTGCAGTCCGAAAAGGCGAATCCGCGCTTCAGGTCACGGCGCAGCGGGCGCCCGAATTCCGATGTCGCAAGGCGAACATTCGCCGACCGTTCGAGACTGCCCCCGCTGCCGAGGCAATCGTAGACGAAGAGGCCGAGCCGGACCGCCCAGGCCGGGCGGAGCCAGTGCTCATAGGGCAGTATGAAACGCAGCCGGCTGACCAGATGCGGCGCGATCCTGAGCAACCGCTCGCGCTCGATCAGCGCCTCGCGCACCAGGCGAAACTTGAAATATTCCAGGTAACGCAGGCCGCCGTGAACCAGCTTGCTGCTCGCAGAAGACGTGTAATGAGCCAGGCCCGCCTGCTCAACGAGCAGCACGCGCAGGCCCCGGCCGGCCGCGTCGCGGGCGATTCCGACCCCGTTGATGCCACCGCCCACGATGAGGAGATCGAACGCGTCCCCGGTACTCATGTTCTATTTTGCATCAGGCCTTGATGCGGGTCATGCCGGGGTCGTAGAGAGGCGTGAGTGACACCGAGGCCGGTAGCCGCTCGGTCGCGACTTCAAGTTCATAGGCGCCCGACAATACCTGATCGGCATCGACGCCATTTTCCGGGTCGCGCACATAACCGTAGCCGATGGATTTCTTCACGGTATGGCCGAAGCCTGCGCTTGTCAGCCAGCCGACGCGCTGGCCGTTGCGAAAGATCGTCTCGCGCCCCAGCAGGACGACGGCGGGATCATCGACCGTGAAACAGGCCAGCAGCCGCGGCAATCGGCGCTTCTTCTGCTCCTCGAGCGCTTCGCGGCCGAGAAACGGGATCTCGCGCTTCAGCTTCACCGCCCATCCGAGCCCGGCCATCAGCGGCGAATGATCAGGACCAATATCAACCCCCCAGGCCCGATAGCCTTTTTCGAGGCGCAGTGTCTCGATCGCGCGGTAACCCGCATTAACGATGCCCTGCGGCCGGCCTGCCTCCATCAGTCGATCATAAACGCTTGCCGCAGAATCGATCGGCACATGCAATTCCCAGCCGAGCTCGCCCACATAGGTGATGCGCAGCGCGATCACTTCCGCGCCGGCAACGGTGATCCGTCGGCATTGCGCGAACGGAAAGGCTCCATTTGACACATCGTCCGGCGTCGCAATGGACAGGGTGCTGCGGGCACGAGGTCCCATCAACGCGAGCGCCGAATACTTGTCGCTGACATCGATGAGCCGGGCATCGAGTCCGGCAGGGATGTTGCGGCGGATCCAGTCGAAGTCGTGGGTGCCAAACCCAGTACCCGTAACAATATAGAAAATGTCGTCGGCCAAACGCGCGACGGTCAGGTCGCATTCGATGCCGCCCCGAACATTGAGCATCTGCGTGTAGGTCAGCGCACCGGGCGCCTTCGCCACGTCGTTGGCCGCGATCCAGGAAAGCGCGGCTTCGGCGTCGCGGCCGACCAGCATGAATTTCGCAAACGACGTCTGATCGAAGAGCGCCACGCGCTCACGCGTCGCACGGTGCTCGCGCCCGACCGCCTCGAACCAGTTCGGTCGTCCAAAGGTGTAGACGTCTTCCGGCTTCTCGCCCATCGCGAGGTCCGCGAACCAGTTCGGACGTTCCCAGCCGAGTTTCTCTCCGAAAACCGCACCCTGGGATTTCAGGCGCGCATAGAGCGGTGACTTCCACAATGGCCGGCCCGAGCCGTATTCTTCGCCTGGCCACGCCATCGTGTAATGCTTGCCATACGCCTCCAGCGTGCGGGTTCGCACCCAGTCGATGTCCTGGTGATGGCGGCCGAAGCGGCGGATGTCCACCGGCCACAGATCGTTCGGAGGCTCGCCGTGCACCACCCATTCGGCGAGCGCCATGCCGGCGCCACCGCCGGCCGCGATGCCAAACGCATTGAAGCCCGCGCCGACGAAGATGTTCCGTACCTCCGGTGCCTGCCCGAGGATGAAGTTGCCATCGGGCGTGAAGCTCTCGGGGCCGTTCACCAGTTGCTTGACGCCCGCCGTCGCGAGTGCGGGCACGCGCTCGAGGGCCTGCTGCATGATCGGCGTGAAATGGTCCCAGTCGGAATCGAGGAGCGCAAACTGGAAATCGGACGGCAGGCCGCCGGTCGCCCAGGGAATCGGATTCGGTTCGTAGCCGCCCATCACCAGGCCTCCGACTTCTTCCTTGAAATAGGTGAGGCGGTCAGGATCGCGCAGCGTCGGCAGCCCGCGCGTCACGCCGTCGATCGCAGTCGTGATCAGATATTGATGTTGCACCGAGACCAGCGGCACGTTGACGCCCGCCAGGCGGCCGAGGTCGCGCGTCCACTGGCCGGCACAGAGCACGAGCTTCTCGCAGGAGACCGCGCCACGATCCGTTTCGATCGCGCGCACGGCGCCATTCTCCACGCGGATGCCAGTGACCTTGACGTCTTCGTGGATCGCAACACCGCCCATCCGCGCGCCGCGGGCGAGCGCCTGCACGATATCCCCCGGGTTTGCCTGGCCGTCGGTGGGCAGGAACGCCGCGCCGACGACATCATCGACCATCATCGGCGGCCAGAGATCGCGCGCTTCCGCGGGCGACAACAGGTGCATTTCAAGGCCGAAACTGCGCGCGGTGGTCGCCTGCCGCTTCACTTCGATCCAGCGTTGTGCATTGCAGGCAAGGCGCAGCCCGCCATTCATCTTCCAGCCGGTCGCGAGTCCGGTCTCCGCTTCGAGCTTGTCGTAGAGCGCCACCGAATATCCAAGGAGCTGCGTCACGTTCGCATTGCTGCGAAGCTGCCCGACGAGGCCCGCGGCGTGCCAGCTCGAGCCCGACGACAGTTTTGCGCGCTCGATCAGGATGCAGTCGGTGATGCCCATCCTGCCGAGGTGATAGGCGACCGAGCAGCCGACGATCCCGCCGCCGACGATGACAATCCGGGCAGATTTGGGTAGCGCGTTCATACGCCCCCCAGATCATCGAAGGCCACGAGCGCCGACTCGAATCTGGCGAGATTCATCGCCGTGTAGGCGACGTAGTCGAAATCAAGCTTCGAATGGATCTCCGACACCATGCTCCACATCGTCTCACGCAGGAGCGATGCGGCATTCATTGCGGCAAATCGCAGCTTGAGTTCCCGGTCCACCGGCCGCCGGAAATAGCTCTCGAGCAACCGCAGGCTGAGGTCCGCCGGAAACTCGTTATTCGACGCAAGACCTGCCAGGTCGAAAAGCGGCGAGTTGAAGCCGGCGTATTCCCAGTCAACGAGCCAGAGGCGCGCGCCGTCATCGATGAAGTTGGTCGGCAGCAGGTCGTTGTGGCCAAAGACAATGTCGACCGGGCCGAGGGCCTTCTCCAGCCGTGCGGCGGTGCCGAGCAGTTCCGGCAGCCGCGCACGATGGCGGCTGTTGCCTGCGTTGAGCGTATGCGCGTAGTCGCGAACGACATGAAACACCCAGAACATCGCGGCGGCTCCGCGCAGGTATTCGGGAATGCCGCGATGGCAGCGCCTCAGGAGATCCACGATGCGCTCCAGATTGCGCGGGTCGCGCGCATCGGCCGGCGAGAACGTCCGGCCGGCGATGAACTCGAGCACCAGCGCGCCCGGTTCTGAATGAATCACCGCCGGGGCCACCCCCGCCGCGTGCGCCGCGAGATTCGCCGCCAGTTCATTCGCCCGAACGATGCCGTGCACCGGAATGTCATTGCCGATCCGGACGAAATAGCGCCGGCCCTGGTCGACGACGCTGAAATTCGTGTTGGTGATGCCGCCGGCAACGGGCTCGGGATCAACCGGTCCGTGCCAGCAGGAAAGGCCGACGATCAATGCCTCCGGGTCTTTTGGCTCACGCAAATCCCAGTCTCCTCTTCATGCGCGCGGCAGAAGCGAGCATCGAAGCGGTGTTTTGTTTATGCTGCGGGCCCTGACAGTCCGCGAACCCCACAAGGACTGTGAACCTGTTGACCGGCGAAGGGTAGCACAGGAATTATCCAGTCCTGTTGCGCCCGACACGCCCGATTGAAGGTGGCGCCCTTGTTGACCGACGAACAACTGAAGCAGCTGTTGCAGACCGCAGTCGATGCTGCGCTGGCCGCGGCAGTCGGCATCAGGAAGTACTTCGGCAGTCAGCGACTCGGGGTGCAGCAGAAACGCGACGGATCACCGGTGACGCTGGCCGACCAGGAGGCGGAAGCGGTGATTCGCGCGCATCTGTTGTCAAGAGCTTCGATCGGACCGCTGGACATCCTGGGCGAGGAACAGGGTTTCACGGGCCTGGGCACCCGCTGGCGATGGACGGTGGATCCGATCGACGGCACCCGCTCATTCATTCACGGCATTCCGCTCTGCGGATCGATGATCGCCTTGCAGGACATGCAGGATGAAAAGCCCATATTGGGTGTCATCCACCTGCCGATGCTCGGCGTCACCTATGCGGGCGCCAGGGGCCAGGGCGTCACGCGTAATGGAGAATCCCTGCGTCTCCCGGAGGCGGTGGCGCTCGAGGATGCCATTATCGGCGTGGGCGACGTGGCGCAGTTCGTCGCCGCCGGACGATACGAGGACTACAGCCGCCTGTCAGCGATGCATGGATACGTGCGCGGCTACACGGACTGCTTCGGCCACGGCCTGGTCATCAGCGGCGCGCTCGGGGCGATGATGGACCCCGCGCTGAATCCCTGGGACGTCATGCCGACGGTGGCGCTGATCGAGGAAGCCGGCGGGATGGCCTTGATCTGCCGCTCAAAGGTGCCGGGCAAGGTGGACTCATTGTTCGGCAATCGCGCACTGGTCCAGCACCTCGCGCGCGAACTTTCCTTCACGCCGTCCTGACGCAGGTTAGATTCCGCGGCGCCGCTCAAATCGGGCGAGCAGGCCGGTGGCGACAGTCGTCAGGAACACGACCCCCACCAGCAGCAGGAAGACCGCATCCAGGCCGTGGGTCTGCTTCAACCAGCCGATCGTCGGCTCCTGCAGGATCGGGCCGATCGATCCGAGGCCATTGATCACACCGGCGGCAAGCGCGGCCTGGCGTCGGCTTCCTATATCCATCGCGCACGCGCCGGAAAGCAGCGAGTCAGGGCCCATCGCCGTGAATCCAATCAGGCCGAGCAGCGCCACGAACAGCACTGGCGACGTCAATCCGACAAACCACATCAGCGACGTGAATACGAAGCAGCCAACGGTCATCCAGAAGATCACTGGCGTTCGTCGTGATCCCGGGATGCGGTCCGACCAGATACCGCCAGCGATCACGCCGAGGAATCCGATCCAGTCGAAAGCGGTGGACCAGTAAGCGGCGACCGACGTCGACATTCCAAATTGCTCGCCCAGGATCAGCGTGGACCAGCTGTCGAGCGCGTAGCGGAGGAACTTGAAGCCGAAGTAGATCATGCCCATCGCAACGATCGATGCGATGAATCCCGGCGGCAACGCCGGCTCACGGGTTGCGACTGCTTCACGGGCATCCACTGCGGGGACGTCAGGCTCCGCATCGTCTTCAAGCGACAGACCGACCGATTGCGGCCGCTCGCGCGCGTACAGGACGAAATACACGGTAAAGGCGAGCAACACGATGCTCGAGCCGAAGAACGACCACTTCATGCCCAGCCAGCCGAGCAGGAATCCGGCCAGGCCTTTTCCGGCGATCGCTCCGATCTGGTAGCAGGTGCCCCAGATGCCGAACAGCGTTCCGCGCTCGGAACGGCGTGTCCAGTTCGCGAACAGGGCGACGTTGTGCGGCCAGCCCGTGGCCTGCGCGAGACCGTGGATTCCCATGGTCACGCACATCCACAGGAACACGCTCGCAAGATGCGAATCGACGAGCAATCCCAGCACGATGTTGCACGCGGCCGCGATGCACATGCCGTATGCGAGCACGCGCCGGCTTTCCATGCGCCGGCCGAGCCACGCCGCGAGGAACTGACCGAGCATGTAGGTGATGAGATAGATGGTCCACGGCCAGGCGATCTGGATATCGTCGAGGCCGAACTGCTCTTTCAGCGGATGTTTCAGGACCGCGTAGACCTTCCGGGCGAAGTAGAAGCCGGCGTAGGAAAGCCAGGTCGCGGTGAACAGCTGCATGCGATAGAGGCGCAACTGTTCCCGTTTTGTCGCATTCATGTGAATGACCTGTTGGCGAGATCGCAGCTGCCATCCGCCAGCGCATCCCAGAAACGCGGTGGCAATGTCCGGTAGTGGGTGCAGCTGGCGGTGGCGAGCGCCGTATTCTCGGCAATGTCCGACGCGCAGCAGGTGACGAACACGGAGCGCATGCCGGCAGCCCTTGCCGCCATCAGGCCGGCGCGGCTGTCCTCGAATACCAGCGTGTCCGCGGGATCGACATCAAGTGCGCGTGCCGCGAGCAGAAAACCCTCCGGATCGGGCTTGGTGTTGCTGACGGCGTCGCCGCCGATGCGCGCATTCAGGTCGATGCAGTCGCTGACGCCGAGCTTGTCGAGGAATGAGTCGATCACGGAACGTGGGCTCGACGATACGACGCCGAGTTTCAGATTGCGCGCGGCCGCGACGCGCACGGCTTCCGGCGCGCCGGGAATCGGCTTTACGTCGGTCGCAACGTCATTCCAGTGAGCCAGCAGGTCGGCGGCGATCTGCTCGACGCTGCGGGCCAGCCTGGTTCGTTCCCGGATTTTCCCGGCGATGTAAATCCAGGTCCGGCCCTGCGTGTCGGTGTGAGGAAGCCTGAAATCCGGGACACCGTATTGCGCTAGCGCGGCGCTGATCGACTGGTCCGAATGAATCTCGCTGTCGACCAGCGTGCCGTCGAGGTCGAAGAGCACCGCACGCACTGGCCTTGTCCCGGTCATTGAAGCCATCCTCGCATACCGGTGGGCTATCCGGGTGACTCGACCGCGATTCCTGCTGCGTCCAGGCGGGCACGGAGCCCGGCGAGTTGCGTGGCGTAGTGACGCCACTCATTCACGGCCGAGTTGTAAATCGGCCGGCGCACCTGGTGTGCGCTCGCAGTCGTGCTCGCGGCGGGATTCAGGTGGAAGTCGAGACAGGCGTCCTCCCACTCGAGGCCGCAGAACTCGATCAGCCGCCGTGTTTCGCCGGGCTGATCGGTGACGAGGCGCTCATACGACAGTTCGTGGATGACGCCTGGCATCGTGCGCCGCCAGTGATCCATCAGCCGGCGGTAGGCGATGTAGTACTGGGCGATCTCATCGAGGTCGTAGGAGAACGGGTAACCGTCCCGGAACAGCATCTTGTACATCGCGTAGCAGGCGGCGAGCGGGCTGCGCGCGACGTGCACAATCCTTGCGTTCGGCAGCGCGCTGCGGATCAGGCCGCAATACAGGTAGTTGACCGGCATCTTGTCGATGAATCGCGGTGCGCTGCCTGCGACCGGCCGGCAGCGCGCCAGGTAGTCCCGGCCGAGTGCCGCGAAGTCGAACTGCGTCGAAAGCGCGATGATCTGCCGCAGCGGCGGATCGTCGAGGCCGCTCTGTATGCGCGCGGCCGCGACGAGGGCAAGCATGAAGTGGCGCAATTCGCCTGCGGCATGGACCTGTGAATGGCTCGACAGGATGCGCTCGACGAGCGTCGACCCGGCGCGCGGGAGACCGACGATGAAGATCGGCGCATCGGCCGCTGCGTCTGCGGTCGGCTGCAATGGGCCGGAAGGCCAGGCCTCGATCAGCCAGTCCACGGTGTTGATATCGGTAGTGATGTCGTACTTCAGATGCTGGCGCCGCAGCCGCGCGCCTCGCTCGAGCCGGGCCCACGACTCGGCGTGCCGCCCGAGGTCCGCGTTCTCCTTCGCGAGCGCATAGCACAGCTGCACTTCGCCATTCGCGTCGGCGTCGCCACGCTGGAGCAACTGCTCGAGGAGCGCCACGTGATTGCGATCCGGCGTCTGCGCGCGCAGGTGGGATCGATTCGTGTAGCTCTCGTAGTACTTCGGGTCCAACTCGAGGACACGGTCGTAGTCGGCTTCCGCTTCCTCAATCCGGCCGACGGCCCTGCGTACGACGGCACGACTGAACAGGAGCTGCGTGTCGTCAGGCGCCTGGCGACAGGCGCGGTCATAAGTGGCCAGCGCAAGAAAGTGCTCGTCTGCGGCACTGTAGAACAGGCCGATCGCCGCGAGGGCGCGCGGGTTGCCGCCGGATGCTTGCTCGGCCGCTGCCGCAGCGCGCAGCGCTTCCGGCCGGCGCCGCAGCCCATCGAGGCACTGCGCCTGGCGCAGGAGCATCGACGGATCATTCGGGGCGACAGCGACGGCGCGTTCGGCAAGTTGCAGCGCCCGTTCATGCTCATCCAGATGCTGGGCGATCAAGCTTGCCAGCAGCCAGCCCGGGGCGAATGCAGGATCGGCGGCGTTCAGCTCCCGGCAGCGTGCGTCAGCTTCGCGCCAGTTGCGCGCCTGAACCTGGCGTACGACTTCACGATAGAGCGCATCGCGTTCGGCCGTTCTCGTCACGGCCCTTTCAGCCGGGTTCCGACGAAGGCAAACCAGCCGAGATTGCCGGTGCGCGTCGCCTTGCACCACAGCGCATAGCGCTCCAGGGTCTCGGCGACGTCCGCCTCGCTTGCGATTGCGGCGAGGCGCGCGCGCTTGGCCGCGATATCTGCCGTGAGCCGGTCGAATGACGGCAGTGCGTGGCGGCTCCAGTCCTCCACGAGGATCTCTCCGAATCCGGCCGCCTCGAGTCCCTTCCGATAATCTTCGGGGGACCAGAAGCCGGGTGCCGAGATCTCGGTGAGCAGCGCAGCGGCATCCGGCGCCGGTGTACCGACGACGACGAGGTCGGAGATTGCAATGGTTCCGCCGGGCCGCACCACGCGCGCCGCCTCGGCCAGTGCACGCGGCTTGTCCGTCGAGAACAGCAGCGAATCCTGGCACCAGTAAATGTCGAAACTCGAATCACCGTAGGGCAGTGCGTGATAATCGGCGAACTCGAAGCGGATGCGGTCGGCGCCGGGGGCATTCCGGGTCCATTCCTCCGCGATGGCGAGCTGGGAGCGCGCGATGTTGGTGGCAACCACCTTTGCACCACATTTTTCCGCGAGATACCGCGCCGTGCCGCCCACACCGCACGCGGTCTCGAGCACATTCGCGCCGGCTGCGATGTGCGCCAGTTCGGCGAGCCGGGCGGTCGCGCGCAGCGCCGCCTCCCGGAGATCGTCGTCATCACCCTCCAGGAACCCCGGATGAATCTGGTCGCCATAGACCTCGAGCATGGCCCGGTACATCGGCGCGTCGTAGCGCCTGATGATCTCGGCCTGGAAGTTCTCGGCGTCAGACGATTTGGTCATTGGGGCTCGGCAATGGATAGCCGATCATGCGCGAAACCGCCCGGGCCGTGAAGGGTGCTGCACCACAACGGCCCGATTCGCGGGGCGTGTGCATTCGTTCGCGGTTCGCTGCTACGATGCCGCGGGTCACTCTGCGCACACGGGACCGGAGCCATCATGAAGAAAGAACGGTTGGCGGCTGGAATACTCGCAATCGTCCTGGCGACTGCAGCTGTCACTGCAAGCCACGCCGACATGGCGGCGGCACAACGATGGGTTGACAAGGAGTTCCAGCCTTCGACGCTCTCGAAAGAGCAGCAGTTGAAGGAAATGGAATGGTTCGTCAACGCCGCGAAGCCATTCAAGGGCATGGAAATCAACGTGCTGTCGGAGACCATCCCCACGCATGAATATGAGTCGAAAATCCTGGCCAAGGCCTTCGAGGAAATCACCGGCATCAAGGTCAATCACCAGGTGCTGGGCGAGGGCGAGGTCGTGCAGGCGGTGCAGACCCAGATGCAGACCAACCGCAACCTGTACGACGGCTACATCAATGACTCCGACTTGATCGGCACGCACTCGCGCCTGCAGTCGACGGTGAACCTCACCGACTGGATGGCCGGCGAGGGCAAGGCCGTGACGCTGCCGACGCTCGACCTCAAGGACTTCATCGGCATCTCGTTCACGACGGGCCCGGACGGCAAGGTCTGGCAGCTGCCGGACCAGCAGTTCGCGAACCTGTACTGGTTCCGCTACGACTGGTTCAAGCGCCCCGACCTCAAGAAGCGGTTCAAGGACAAGTACGGCTATGAACTCGGCGTGCCGGTGAACTGGTCCGCCTACGAGGACATCGCCGATTTCTTCAGCAACCAGGTGAAACAGATCGACGGCAAGCGCATCTACGGCCACATGGACTACGGCAAGCGCGCGCCGGATCTCGGCTGGCGCATGACCGATGCCTGGCTGTCGATGGCCGGCGCGAGTTCCAGGGGACTGCCGAATGGCCGCCCGATCGACGAGTGGGGCATCCGGATGGAGAAGGGATCCTGCAATCCGGCCGGCGCCTCGGTTACGCGCGGCGGCGAGACCAATGGTCCCGCGGCGGTATACGCGATTGCGAAGTGGGACGAGTGGCTGCGCAAGTACGCCCCGCCCGGCGCGGCCGACTACGATTTTTACCAATCGCTGCCGGCGCTGTCGCAGGGCAATGTCGCACAGCAGATCTTCTGGTACACGGCGTTCACCTCGGAAATGGTCAAGCCGAAGAAGGACGGCAACAACACCGTCGACGACAAGGGCACGCTGCTGTGGCGCATGGCGCCGTCGCCCCACGGGCCGTACTGGCAGGAGGGCATGAAACTCGGTTACCAGGACGCGGGTTCATGGACGCTGCTCAAGTCCACGCCGCTCGCCCGCCGCCAGGCCGCCTGGCTGTACGCGCAATTCACGGTTTCAAAGACGGTGGACGTGAAGAAGAGCCAGATCGGGCTGACATTCATCCGCGACAGCACGATCCGGCACAAGTCCTTCACCGATCGCGCGCCGAAGCTCGGCGGCCTGGTCGAGTTTTACCGCTCGCCCGACCGCGTGCTGTGGACGCCGACCGGTATCAACGTGCCCGACTATCCGAAGCTCGCGCAGCTCTGGTGGCAGAACATCGGAGAGGTGAACTCCGGTGCATCCACGGCGCAGCAGGCGATGGACCACCTTGCCGGGGAAATGGACGACGTGATGGCGCGCATGCAGTCGGCCGATGAACGCGCGAAGATCTACGGTGGTTGCGGCCCGCGGCTGAACAAGCCGAAGGATCCGAAGCTGTGGCTGGGCAAGCCCGACGGTCCAAAGGCCAGACTCGCCAACGAGAAACCCAAGGGCCAGACCATCGACTACGACGAGTTGGTGAAACGCTGGGCGACGAAGTGACCTGAACGATACATTCGTGACCCGACCGGGACTCGAACTTCGCGGCATCGAACTGCGGGTGGATGGCCAGACGCACATCCACCCCGTCAACGTCGCGCTCGCACCGCAGGGATTCAATATCCTGCTCGGGCCGACGCTGGCCGGCAAGACCACATTGATGCGCCTGATGGCGGGCCTGTTGAAGCCCACCGCCGGCGAGCTGTGGTTTGACGGACGCGACGTCACCGGCGTGCCGGTGCGGGCACGCGGCGTGGCGATGGTCTATCAGCAGTTCATCAATTACGGGCACCTGAGCGTCTTCGAAAACATCGCTTCGCCGTTGAGGGTTGCGCGCGCCAGCCGCGCCGAAATCAAGGCCAGGGTCGGGCGCATCGCGGAGCTCCTGCAGTTATCCCCGCTGCTGGATCGGCGACCGGCTGAACTGTCCGGCGGACAGCAGCAGCGCACGGCGCTGGCGCGCGCGCTGGTAAAGGATGCCGGCCTCGTGCTGCTCGATGAACCGCTCGCCAATCTCGACTACAAGCTGCGCGAGGCGCTGCGCGAGGAGTTGCCACGCCTGTTCGCCGATCGGGACTGCACGGTGGTCTATGCCACGACCGAACCCACCGAAGCACTGCTGCTCGGCGGCCACACGGCGACGGTTCACGAGGGGCGCGTAACCCAGTTCGGCGCGACATCAGACGTCTATCGCCGGCCGACCGACCTGCTTGCGGCGCGCGCCTTTTCCGATCCGCCGATGAACTGCGCGCCGGTGCTGAAGCGCGGCGGGCGCTTCGAGCTGGCCGACGTGACCTCGTGGCCGTGCGAGCGCGGACTCGCACTTTTGGCCGATGGCGCGTACACGCTCGGCCTGCGACCGCATCGCGTGCAGCCGCTGGCCGGTGGCGCGGATGGCGCAATCAGGGTTGAAGGACGCGTCGCGATCGCCGAGATCAGCGGTTCGGAAAGCGTCGTGCATTTCGACCTGCGTGGGCACACCTGGGTGTCGCAGTCGCATGGCGTATGTGGATATGACGTCGGCGCGACCGCGGCATTCGGCCTTGATGTTTCGCGCGCCCTGTACTTCGCCCCCGACGGACGTTGCGTCGGCTCGGCGGAAGACTGAGCATCACATGGCGCGCATCAGTTTGAAAAATCTACGGCATTGCTACAGGCCCAACCCGGCCGCGGAATCCGACTGGGCGCTGAAGCGATTCGAACTGGAATTTTCGGACGGCAGCGCCACCGCGCTGCTGGGACCGTCCGGTTGCGGCAAGACCACGCTGCTGAACATCATTTCCGGGCTGCTGAAGCCGAGTGAAGGATCGGTCTGGTTCGACGATCGCGATGTCACCACGCTTCCACCTGATGCGCGCGAAATTGCGCAGGTGTTCCAGTTCCCGGTCGTCTACGACACCATGAGCGTGTACGGCAATCTCGCCTTTCCGCTGCGCAATCGCGGCGTGCCGGGCGACGCGGTTGACCGCCGCGTGCGCGAGATTGCAGCCATGCTCGATCTGGGGGACATGCTGGATCGCAGGGCATCCGGATTGACCGCCGACGGGAAGCAGAAGATTTCGCTGGGGCGCGGTCTGGTGCGCTCCGACGTCAACGTGATCATGTTCGACGAGCCATTGACGGTGATCGATCCGCAGCTGAAGTGGCGTTTGCGTTCCAAGCTGAAGGAACTGCACCGGCGGCTCGGCATCACGATGATCTACGTGACGCACGACCAGACGGAAGCGCTGACCTTTGCCGACCGCGTGATCGTGATGAACGACGGTATCGTGGTGCAGGCGGGAACACCGGTGGACCTGTTTGAGCGGCCGCAGCACACCTTTGTGGGGCATTTCATCGGTTCGCCGGGCATGAACCTGCTGCCGGCGACACTTGACGGCGGCGTGACGCGATTCGCCGGGCACGCGGTGCAGATAGCCACTGCGCCGGGAGCGGTCCCCGCGGGAGCGCAACTGCAGATCGGTGTGCGGCCGGAGTTTGTCTCATTTTCCGGAACCGGCATCCCTGTCAATATCGAAAAAGTGGCGGACGCCGGACGCTTCCGCGTGGTGGAGACGCGCCACGAGCAGTCCACCATCCGGCTGCTGGTGGGTGAGGACATGCCGCTGCCTTCGGAACGCGCGTTCCTGCGATTCGATCCCTCGTTCACGTACCTTTACGCGGATGGATGGCGCCAGGGCGGAGGGCCCGGATGAGCGGCCGCACGCCAAACCAGAAAGCGTGGTTCCTGGTGCTGCCGGTGGTCGTGCTGGTCGCCTTCAATGCGGTCATTCCGCTGATGACGGTGGTCAATTACTCGGTGCAGGAGACATTCGGCGACAACCAGTTTTTCTTCGAGGGCGTGACCTGGTTCGAGCAGATACTGCACTCGACGCGATTCCACGAGGCGCTGCAGCGCCAACTGCTGTTTACGGCGATTATCCTCGCCATCGAGTTGCCGCTGGGCGTGGCCATCGCGCTGGCGATGCCGCGGCGTGGTGCCTGGGCGTCCGTCTGCCTGGTATTGATGGCGATGCCGCTGCTGATTCCATGGAATGTCGTCGGCGCGATGTGGAATATCTTCGCGTTGCCTGACATCGGTCTGCTCGGCCATTCGCTGAACGCGCTCGGTTTCGACTACAACTTCACGCGCCAGCCGTTTTCGGCCTGGTCCACGCTGATCGCGATGGATGTCTGGCACTGGACATCGCTGGTGGTGTTGCTCGCCTATGCCGGCCTCTCTTCGATTCCAGACGCCTTCTACCAGGCGGCGAAGATCGACGGCGCATCGGCCTGGGCGGTGTTCTGCTACATCCAGCTGCCGAAGATGAAGCGCGTGCTGATGATCGCCGTGCTGCTGCGCTTCATGGACAGCTTCATGATCTACACGGAGGCCATCGTGCTGACCGGCGGCGGCCCCGGCAATGCCACGTCAGTGCTGTCGATCGACCTGGTCAAGATCGCGCTGGGCCAGTTCGACCTGGGTCCGGCGGCGGCCATGTCGCTGATCTATTTCCTGATCATCCTGCTGCTGTCGTGGGTCTTCTACGCCGTGATGACCCGCGACGAGGTCCAGTGATGAGAGTCCTGCGCGCAGCGGTGCGGCAATGAAGCGGATCAAGTGGCTGCTGCCGGCGCTGTACATCGTGTTCGTGCTGCTGCCGATCTATTGGCTGCTGAACATGTCGTTCAAGACGACCAATGAGATCCTCGGATCGTTCACGTTGTGGCCCGACCACTTCACGCTTGCGAACTACCGAACGATCCTGACTGACCCGACCTGGTACACGGGCTACCTGAATTCACTCACATATGTATTGATGAATACGGTCATCAGCGTGGCATTGGCGTTGCCCGCGGCGTATGCGTTCTCGCGCTACCGTTTTATGGGCGACAAGCACCTGTTCTTCTGGCTGCTCAGCAACCGCATGGCGCCACCCGCGGTATTTGCGCTGCCGTTCTTCCAGTTGTATTCGGCCATCGGGCTGTTCGACACCCATGTCGCGGTGGCGCTCGCACACTGCCTGTTCAACATCCCGCTGGCGGTATGGATCCTCGAGGGATTCATGTCCGGCGTGCCCAAGGAACTCGACGAAACCGCATTCGTCGACGGTTATCCGTTCTGGCGTTTCTTCATCCGTATCTTCATTCCGACGATCGCCGCCGGCATCGGGGTCGCGGCGTTTTTCTGCTTCATGTTCTCCTGGGTCGAGCTGTTGCTGGCCAAGACGCTGACGGCGGTCGTCGCCAAGCCGATCGCGGCGGTGATGACGCGGACCGCGAGCACCTCCGGATATGAGTTGGGCCTGCTGGCCGCGGCGGGAGCGTTGACCATCATTCCCGGCGCATTCGTGATCTATTTCGTGCGCAATTACATCGCCAAGGGCTTCGCCCTCGGGCGCGTCTGATGGAAGCGACGATGGAACCCGGCGCGATGGACTGGATGGCATGGACCTGGCAGACCGCCACCTTCTTTGGCTTTATTGGCGCACTGCTGATCGTCATGACGATCTGGGAGTGGCGTTCCCCGGGGGGTAACCCGCGCCGCGGTGTGCTGGGCATTGACACGACGCGCGGTGATCGGTTGTTCGTCTCGCTGCTGGCGGCGGCGTTCATTCACCTGCTGTGGCTGGCGTTCATCGGCACGCCGCTATGGCCCGCGACGCTGTTGTCGGTCGTCGTTGCCGTCCTGATATTTCGTTACGTCTGACGGTCGCCGCCGCCGGCCAGGCTGGCCAGCGCGATCTCCCGGGTCATCCGCGTCTTGCCGGCGGCATCGACGATACCGAGCGTGAGATGCGTCGACGATCCTTGCCAGTCGATGTCGATGAATCCGAAATTCGCCTCGGGCAGCACAGCGCTCACGCGATTCGCATTGGGCGTCGGGACCGGCCATTCCTCCGTGAGACCGCTGGAGGTCAGGTCCCACAGCGTGTACGGCACATTGACGTCGAGCTTCGATAGCTCGGCGTAGTGGATGTCGCCGCTCAGGAACACGACGCCATTCGCGTTCTTGCGGCGGATCAGGTCGATCAGGCGCTGTTGATCCCGCGGAAAATTGACCCATGCCTCCCATCCCGTGAAATCGGCGAGCACCTGCAGGCTGGACCCGATCAGGCGCACATCAGCGTGTACCTCGAGCTGCCGCTCGAGCCATTGCCACTGACGCTCACCGAGCATCGTGGAATGCTGGTCGGGATTGCGCGCATACGGCCCCGGCACCGGCAGCCCCGCTGCCAGCCTGGCCTTGGCCCATGTTTCGTAGCTGGTACCTGCCAGGTCGAGCTTGAGGAGCGGCGTGCGGTTGTAACGCAGGTCCGGCAGGATTACCTGCACGCGCTTGCCCGGCGGTCCGAAGATATAGGATGCGTAAACACCGTCGCGGTCCCGGCGCGGCGATCCGGCGGGCTCGTCCCAGAAATCGAGAAAGATCCGCCGCGTCTCTTCCTTCATCGGGTAGTCGCCGCCCGCGTCGTTCTCGCCGAAATCATGGTCGTCCCAGATTGCGACGACCGGAGTCGTTTCGCGCAACCGGGCAAAGCCGGGTTGCGCGGCGAATTGCGCGTACTTTGCGCGCAGCACCGCCATGTCGCGCGTGTCCCCGTAGATGTTGTCGCCGAGGAACATGAACAGGTCGCATTGCCGCGCGAGTATCGCGTCCCAGATCGGCTGCGACTTCCCTTCATTCGCGCAAGACCCGAATCCGATGCGCGTCAGTGTGCGCCCGAGTGCCGGATGCGGATCCGACGAAGGCGCACCAGCGCCCACGCCGGGGGCCGCGGTAGTCAATGCGGAGCCTGAGGCGCCGCCCAGAACCGCTACACCGGCGATGGCAATCGATTGGCGGAGCAACATTCGCCGTGCAGGATTGTGGTCGTGTTGGCTCATCTGGCAAGACTCCTCGGCATCGGCCTCAAATACCCCGTCACCAGCGCAATCCCCAGCAGGATAACCAGCATCCCCGTGATCTGCATCCAGGCGAGCGTCTCGTCGAGCAAGAGCCATCCGATCAGCGCCGCCACGGCCGGACATACAAAGCCGTAGGAACCGACCACGACCGGTGTCGTGTGAACGGTGAGCCAGGCGTAGGCGGAGTAGGCCAGGCAGGAGCTCATCAGCGTCAACCACAGGAAGGCGGAGAGCCCGCGCGGTGTCCAGTGAATCGCGAACGATTCACCGGCGAGCGAGGCGGCCGCCAGCAGGCCAAGCCCGCCCGCCAGCATCTGCAGCGCCGCGAACATCAGCGGTGGATTCGCCGCGCCTGCGTTGCGGTAGTAAATGGTGCCGAGCGACCAGCTCAGGCAGCCGAGCAGGATCAGGAGTTGCCAGCCGAGCCCCGCGAGATGGAATCCACCCTTCGGCGCGAGCACCAGCAGCACGCCGACGAGCCCCACGAGCAGCCCGAGCCGCGCGGTGCCGGAGAGATATCTGCGCCGGTGGCCGAATGTTCCAAGCCAGGGGATCCAGAGCGCGGGGGTCGCATTCAGGAGCGCCGCGGTGTTCGACTGCACGAACTGCATCGCGATCACATGGCAGGCGTTGCTGAAGAGCACCGACAGGAATGCCATCGCGAGCACATGCCACAATTCAATGCGTTTAAGTATCGGTGGCCCGCCGCGCCACCATGCGAACGCCATCAGCAGCAGTCCGGCCGCGGAGAAGCGCAGGCCAGCGACGACCAGCGGCGGCTCGTCGGTCACCATGATCTTGGTTGCGAAGAAGCTGGAACCCCAGACGAGGTAGATGATCGCCAGTGCGATCGCAAGCCTGGTCCGCAATGCCTGGGTTTCGCTCATTTGAAAAAGGGAAGCGTCCCCTTTTTCCACCTTTTTCAGGCGCGTGCCCCGCGCGTTGCCACCCGGTGCATCCACCAGCCAAACAAAGCGAGTGTCGCGAGGCCGGCCCACTGCCCGGGCCGCATGGAAGCCGCGACCGCAAGCACGTCGGCATCTCCGCTCACGACGATCGGAATCGCTATTAATACGCCGACGATCGCCTCGCCGGCGATCAGGCCTGCCGAAAACAACAGCCCATTCTGTTTCAGCAATTCAGGATCCGCATCTGGGCTTCGCCGCCTGTGCCAGCGCGTGGCGAGTTCCGCGATCAGGCCGCCCACGAAGATCGGCGTCGACAGTTCGAGTGGCAGGTAGATGCCGACAGCGACCGCCAGCACGGGCGAGCGCCAGCTCGAACCCTTGCGGCGCAGGTATTCATCCAGCGTGATCGTGATCGCGCCGACCACGGCGCCGGTTGCGACCATGTTCCAGGGAAGTCCATTGCCGAAGATGCCGCTCGCGACCGAGGCCATCAGCATCGCCTGTGGCGCGGCGAGCGCGTTGACACCCGCGCGCGCCGGCGTGCCGATGCCATAGGCCTCCAGCAGCAGGTTCAGCACCGGAGCCATCACGGCTGCACTCGCAAGCGCGCCGATGCCAAGCATCACCTGCTGGCGCCAGGGCGTGGCGCCGATCAGCTGGCCCGCCTTGAGGTCCTGAAGATTGTCGCCGGCGACCGCGGCGGCATTGCAGGTCACGGCGCCGATCATGATCGCGGCGACCGGCCCGACGGTGGAACCCTTGCCCATGATGCCGAGCAGGATCAGCGAGGCAAACAGGATGGTCGAGATCGTTATGCCGGAGACCGGGTTGTTGGAGGAGCCGACGAGGCCCGCCATGTAGCCGCTGACCGAGGAGAACACGAAGCCCGCGATCACCATGATCACGGCCATCGTCAGCGCAATGCCGAGGCTGCCGACGACCACGTAATAAAGTGCGAACAGCGGGATCACGAACAGCACGATGCCGGTCATGATCATGCCCATCGGCAGGTCGCGCTCGGTGTCCGGAATATCCGCGCCGGCGACACCACGCAGCTTCAGGCCGGTCTTGACGCCGGACAATAGCGATTTCCGCAGCGACCACAGGGACCACATGCCGCCGATCAGCATCGCGCCGACGCCGATGAAGCGGATCTGCCGGCTCCAGATCAGGTAGGCCGCATCTCCGGCCGAAAGCCCGACCAGATCCGCCGCGAGCACGGGGTCGTGGCCCGACATGAACGTGTTGTACCAGGGAATGAAGATCCACCAGGACAATGCACCGCCGGAAAGCATCAGCGCGCCGATGTTCAATCCGACGATGTAGCCGACACCGAGTAATGCGGGCGATAAGCTGATCCCAAAGAAACCTATCGTGCGCTCGCCAAAGAAGCGCGCAGTAATAAATGACTCCGGCGAGAACTTGAGGCCCGACAGCGCGAGCTTGAAGAGCGCAGCCGCCCCGGCCGCGTAAGACAGCGACCTCAGGCCGCGGCCAGGGTTTACGCTGACCTTCAGCACTTCGGCGGTCGCGACGCCTTCGGGGAACTGGAGTTTCTGGTCGAGGATCAGCGTGCGGCGCAGCGGCACCGAGAACAGAACGCCGAGCAGGCCGCCGAGGCCTGCGATCGCAAACACCCACCAGTAATGGAAGTTGGTCCAGTGACCCATGATCACAAGCGCGGGAATCGTGAAGATCGTACCCGCGGCAATCGACGAGGCTGCGGAGGCGCCGGTTGCGACGATGTTGTTTTCGAGGATGCTGGAGCGGCCCATCATGCGCAGCACGCCCATCGACACGACCGCCGCCGGGATCGCGGTTGCGACCGTGAGGCCGGCAAACAGGCCGAGATAGGCATTTGCTGCAGCGAGCAGCACCGCCAGGATCAGTGACAGGATGATCGCGCGTGCGGTCAGCTGCCGTGCAGCATCCGGAGAACTCATATTGGACTCATTCCCTTTACCAGCCGCACTGGTGGCCGCGGTTCTGTTCCTCGAGCCAGCCCATCAGGGGCTGGAAGTAATCAATGATGGCCGAAGCGTCCATCTGGCGCGTGCCGGTGAGCTTCTCGAGCGCATCCTGCCACGGCCCGCTCGCACCGAGCGCAAGCATTTCGCGGAAGCGGCGGCCCGCCTCTGCGCTGCCGTAAATCGAGCATTCGTGCAACGGGCCCTTCCAGCCGGCAGCGTCGCACAGCGCCTTGTGGAACTGGAATTGCAGGATGAAGGAGAGGAAATAGCGCGTGTAGGGCGTGTTGTTCGGAATGTGGTACTTGGCGCCCGGGTCGAAGTCCTCCTCGCTGCGCGGGACGGGTGCTTCGACGCCCTGGTACTGGCGGCGCAGATCCCACCAGGCCTCGTTGTATTTCGCAGGTTCAATCGCACCCGAGAACACGCCCCAGCGCCACTGGTCGATCATCTTGCCAAAGGGCAGGAAGGCGATCTTGTCGACGGCGACATTCATCTGGCGGTTGATCAACGCTTCATTGCTGCTCCTGGTTCCCTTTGGCAGCAGGCCGACATCGGCGAGATAAGCATCGGTCATCGAGAGGTTGATGGTGTCGCCGATGGCTTCGTGGAAACCGTCATGCGCGCCGTCCTGGAACAGGAACGGCTGGTCCAGGTAGCTAAGGTAATAATACACATGGCCCAGCTCGTGATAGACCGTATACAGATCTTCCCCGGTCGGCTGGATGCACGCCTTGATGCGCACGTCGCCGTGCGTGTCCATGTTCCAGGCGCTCGCGTAACAGACTACCTCGCGGTCGCGCGGACGCGTCAGCATCGAGTGCTCCCAGAAACCCACCGGCAGTTTCGGGAAGCCCAGTGAGACATAGAAGGACTCCGCGGAGCGCGCCATGCGCGTCGCGTCATAGCCCTGCGTCTTGAGCGCGGCGGTGACATCGAGATTTGAAACACCCGGGTAAGGTTCGAGCAGGTCGTAGATGTTGTTCCACTGCTGGGCCCACATATTGCCGAACAGGTGCGCTGGTATCGGCTTGCCGTCCGGTACGCGGTCCTTGCCGTACTTTTTCTGAAGCCTGCCGCGCGCATAGCAATGCAGGCCGTCATACAGCGGCTTCACCTGCTTCCAGAGCCTTTCGGTTTCGCCCTCGAACTCGACCGGGCTCATGTCATAGCCCGAACGCCACATTTCGCCGAGGTCGCCATAACCGAGTTCCTTCGCGCCCTCGTTCGCCAATTCCACGAAACGCTGGTAATCCTTGCGCATCGGCCGCGAGATCGTGTGCCAGCCTTTCCAGGCTTCGAGCTGCTCGTCCCAGTCGCGACTCTTCGCGAGAGTGTCGGAAAGTTCCTCGAGATTGCGGCAGGTCTCCGGTCCGCCCGTGCACCACTTTCCGGCGCCGAACATGGATTGCATGCGCGCCTTGATCGCCGTGAGTTCCTCGCGCTTGGCCGCGTCATCCGGCGCCGGGGCGGAGAGCCCCTGCTTCAACAGCAGCATCGCGCGTCGCGACTCTGGCGAAATGTCCATGCCCTCGTAGGCCGTCGAATCCTTGACCGCTTTCGGGTAATACTCGAGCGCGCGCTCCTCGGCCTTGGCCGCAAGCTGTTCGGTATCGGGAGTGATGTAGGTCTGCTGCACCCAGCCGGCCATCGCGTCCTCGTGGCCGCGCTGCTGCAGGTCCTTGTTGACGCGCGCCACGAACTCGTCCGCGCTTTCCTCCGGTTTTTCGGCGCCGCAGCCGCCGAGCGCGAGGCAGGCGATGGCGCCGGCAATAAAGACCACGCAGGCGTAGCGCAGCATGGGTTTTCCTACTTGCCTTCGGCGCCGTGCATCCAGCTGACGATTCGCCCGGAAATGGCCCACAGCACGAAGCTGAAGGCGATCAAGAGCGCCGCGAGGCCGCCGAAGACGCCGAGGATTCCCGCATGTTCAGCGCGCACGCCGACATCCGTCGCGAGCGACACCACCCACGGGTATTCACCCATGTGCTCCGAGAATGCGCCGATGTAGCCCGCAAGCGTATTGGCCACGAAGTTGATCAAGAACCAGACGCCCATCATCAACGAGCCAAGGCGCAGCGGAGCGAGCTTGGTGACCATCGAGAGGCCGACCGGGCTGATGCACAACTCGCCGGTCGTGTGGAAGAGATATCCGAGTACCAGCCAGATCATGCCGGACTTCATGTCGGCCGTGCGCTGCATCTCGAAAACCGCGACGACCAGGAAGATGAATCCGAGTGCGACCTGCAGCAGGCCGAGATACATCTTGACCGGTGTCTTCGGATTCCGGCCGCGGTCGCCGAGCCTGCTCCACAGCATCGAGAACAGCGGGGCCAGCAGCACGATGAACAGCGGATTGAGCGACTGGAACCAGCCGGTGGGCACGGTGAAGCTGCCGACGGTGCGGTCGGAGTACTTTTCGGCAAACAGGTTCAACAGGCCGCCTGCCTGCTCGAAAGCCGCCCAGAACATCACGACGAAGATGAAGATCACGAAGATCACGCGCAGCCGGTCGCGCTCGTCGGGTGTCAGCGGTTGCTTTGTCCCGCCCGCGAGTTTCAGCGATCGCGCAGCGGCGGGCTCGCGGCCAATATCGCCGATGTATCGCTGCGCAAAGGCGAGCTGGATGATTACCGAGAGCAACATGCCGATGCCGGCAGCAAGGAAGCCGACACGCCAGCCGTAGGCCGGGTCCTCGCCGAGCGTCGAGCAGACCAGCGGCGCGAGGAAGGCGCCGAGATTGATGCCCATGTAGAAGATGGTGAATGCGCCGTCGCGGCGCGCATCGCCCTGCTTGTAGAGATCGCCGACCATCGTCGAAATGTTCGGTTTGAAGAAGCCATTGCCGATGACCAGCAGCAGCAGGCCGACGTAGAAGCTGGTCGCCGTCTCGGGAAATGCGATGCCGAGCGAACCAAGCGACCAGGCGGGACTCGTGCCCATGATGCCGAGCGGGGACGCCAGCGCGAACTGGCCGAGCGCCATCACGAGGCCGCCGATGATCACAGCCTTGCGCTGACCGATGACATTGTCGGCGAGCCAGCCGCCGAACAGCGGCGTGAAATAGACGAGCCCCGTGTACCAGGCGTAGAGCGTGAGCGCCTGCGCATTGTCCCAGCCGAGGCCGGGGTTCAAGTCGTTGGTGGCGGCGACGGCATAGAGCACCAGGAGCGCGCGCATGCCGTAGTAGCTGAAGCGCTCCCACATCTCCGTCATGAACAGCAGGAACAGGCCACGCGGGTGGCCAAGGAAGTTCCCAGACGGGACGTGTGCGTCAGTCGTCATGTCTTGTTTTCTCCAGAGTCCGGCGAGTCTCAACGATATTGCGGTGCAACATCAAGCCGGATCGCCTTCCGGATCTGGCGGTCTGGCACGAACCAGCAGCCGCGTCATGATGATGCCCCCCTCGAACAGCGCGTACATCGGCAGCGCCATCATGGTCTGGGAGACCGCATCCGGCGGGGTCAGGAAGGCCGCGATGATGAATATGCCGAGCAGCACATAGCCTCGATTCTTCGTGAGCGTCTCGATCTTCACCAGTCCGGTGCGCACCAGGAGCACGGTTGCAACCGGGATTTCGAAGGCCAGCCCGAATGCGAAGAACAACAGGACCGCAAAATCCATGTACTGCGTCATATCCGCCAGCATTTCGACGCCTTCCGGCGTCGTCATGACGAAAAACTGGAATATGACCGGAAACACGAGGAAGTAGGCAAATGCCGTGCCGCAGTAGAACAGGATCACGCTCGAAATAAACAGCGGCAGCGCGAAGCGCCGCTCGTGGCGGTAGAGACCGGGCGCGATGAATGCCCAGACCTGATACAGGATCACGGGCATCGCGAAGAAAATCGCCGCGAGCAGCGCGAGCTTGAATGGCGTCATGAAAGGCGCCACGACGCTGGTTGCGATCAGCTTGGTTCCCGGCGGCAGCTGTGCGCGCAGCGGTTCGGAGAGCCACGTAAAGATGTGGTTCGCAAAGTAAAGGCAAGGCACCGCGAGCACGCAGGTCGCGATCAGCGCCCTCAGCAGGCGGTTGCGCAGCTCGAGCAGGTGCGATAGCAGGGAACTCTCGGCGAGCTTTTCCGGATCAGGCGCCGGTTCGTTCATGACGGATCCGGGCCGTCGCGGTCAGGGGGATCCACAGGGGCAACACCCGGCGGGCGGCGCACAGGCGGGTCGGGTCTGGTGACTGAGTCGAGCGTTACTTCTTCATCGAGCTGCTGGCGCAACTGACGAGCCATTGCGCGGGCGCGGCCGGCCCAGCGACCGACCTGGTTGGCGAGTTTCGGAAGCTTCTCCGGGCCCAGCACCAACAGCGCGATGCCGAGTATCAGGATGATCTCGGTGAAGCCGACCTCGAACATCGGGCGTCAGGCGTTCTTCGAGGAGTCGGCGTTGTCGGGTTTCTTGCCGCTGAAATCCGCGTCCGGAGGTTCGTCCTGTGCGAGCTTCTTGCCGGCTTCCTCGCTGTCACCCTCGTTCATCGACTTCTTGAAGCCCTTGACCGCGGCTCCCAGGTCCGAGCCGATGGTGCGCAGCTTCTTCGCCCCGAAGATCAGGAGCGCGATCGCGAGGATGATCAGCAGTTCCCTGAAACCGATACCCATAATTGCAACTCCAGCCCGCGCACCCGGCGCAGTGGGGAATGATACGCCAAACGGCCTTCAGGCCCCGTGATGCGGCGTCTGAATCCAGAAAGTGACGGGGCCATCGTTGACCAGCGACACCTGCATATGGGCCCCAAATTGCCCCGCCTGGACACCCGGAAACCGCCGTTTTGCGAGCCCCAAAAGTCCCTCGAACAGGCGCCGGCCCTCGTCGGGCGGTGCCGCCGTGCTGAATCCGGGCCGCAGGCCCTTCTTGGTGTCCGCGGCCAGCGTAAATTGCGGCACCAGCAGCAGTCCGCCGTTGACGTCCGTGACGGAGAGGTTCATGCGACCTTCGGCATCCGCGAACACGCGATAGTTCAACAGCCGTTCCAGCAGGCGCTCGGCCTCGACCGGGGTATCGTCGCGCTCGACGGCGATGAGCACCAGCAGGCCGGGGCCGATTCGTGCAATTTCACGGTCTTCAGCTTCGACCGAGGCGCCAGTCACGCGTTGCAGCAATCCGATCATGGAGCGCGCGCCTCCGTTCGATACGCCAGCAACCCGACTGCCGCCAGCAAGGCGAATGTTGCACCGGCCGCAAATGTGGCTGCTGGACCAAAGGCGGTCCATAGTGCTCCCGCAATGACGCTCGCCAGCAGGAGCGCACAGCCGCTGAAGAGATTGAAGACACCGAATGCGGTACCGCGCAAATCCGCCGGCGCGGATTCGGCTACGAGCGCGGACAGCAGGCCTTGCGTCAGTGCCATGTGCAACCCCCACAGCGCCGACCCGAGCAACACCAGCAAAGGTGCAACGGCTACGGCCAGCACGAGGTCTGCCGCAATCAGCACGGCCAACCCGGCGATGAGCAGCATCCGCCGGCTGAACCGGTCAGCAAGCGCACCCGCGGGGTAGGCGGCCACGGCATAAACGACATTCATGACGATCATGACCGCCGGCACGTAGCCGAGGCCAAACCCGGCATCCAGCGCGCGCAGCACCAGGAAGGCCTCACTGAAGCGGGACATCGTGAACACCACGCCAAGCAGGACGATGAGCCAGTAACGACGGGGCAGTCGCCTGGCGTCGACCCGGGTGACCAACAGGCGCGGACCGGTACGGGAAGGCACCCGGTCGGGCTCGCGGACCAGGGTGATCAGAAGGGCGACGGAAATGAAAGCCGGCACAACAGCGACCCAAAGCACCGCCTTGATGTCGTTCGCGAGCCACGCCATGAAAGCCACAGCCAGCAGCGGACCGACGAAGGCACCCACGGAGTCGAGTGACTGACGCAGTCCGTAGGCGGCCCCACGCTGCTCCGGCAGCGTGATGTCGGCCACTAACGCGTCGCGAGGCGCGCCACGGATGCCCTTGCCGATGCGATCGAAAAATCGTGCTGTGAACACCCAGCCGATGGAATTGGCCAGCGGGAAGATCGGCTTCGTGATTGCCGCGAGGCCGTAGCCGAGGACCACGAAGAACTTGCGCTTTCCGAAGTAGTCGCTGATGGCACCCGAAAAGACTTTCGCGAATGCCGCGGTTGCTTCGGCGACGCCCTCGATGACGCCGACTGTCGTGATCGAGGCACCAAGGACCGAGACCATGAACACCGGCAGCAGGCTGTGAACGAGCTCCGACGAGGTGTCCATGAACATCGAGACCAGGCCGAGTGCCCAGATGCTCATCGGCAAAGCACGCGTCGCTTTGTTTGACGTCAGGCCGTTCAAGCGTTACTGGTCGGTATCGCGGGACGACTCGTTCCAGTGGAATCGGTGAAGCAGCCGGTGGAGCACCGGCGAGACAAGGAGCGCGGCGACGACGATGAACACGAGCCCGGCGTAAAGCGCATAGAGCCCTGCGAACAACTTGCCGGCCTCGGTCTGCGGCAGGTGCACCGGCCCCATGCCACCCATCAGCATGGCGGCGTTCAGGAAAGCGTCAATCAAGGAAAGATGTTCGAAGCCGACGTAGCCCCACATACCGAGTGCGAGCGATGCGACGATCAGGCCGATGACCACGGCGGAGTGACCCAGCAGGCGACGCGCGAACCGGGCGCGGGTCAACGGCGGTTTGTGCCTGGGTTCGTACATGACGCGCTTTTGAGGTCGAACCGATATATCCGGCAGCCCATTGAACCACAGGTGGCACCGGCAAACCCGTCCTCGTGGCGACTTACGTGCGCCGGCGACAGCGGCACAGAATGCCGTCGCGGTTCGGCTGCATCGGAAGGTCACGTGTAGGCGCGAAGAAACCCAGCTGCGCTGCGCCAAGTTTGGCAGGCACGGATCAGCGCGGCGTACATCAGCTTCAGCGGAGCCCGCTCGCCGAAGAGACGCCCGAGCAGATTGGTCGTGCGAGTGAGCCCCGGCGCACCTGACTGCATGCCCTGCCGGCCGGCCGCGCACCTCTGGACCGCCCGCGCTGGCTTCCGGGCGATATCCGATTGTCCGCTTGACCCTGGTCAATGGATCCCCGCCGGGTCTGTGTCAGCCTTGCGCATCAAACCGATGCCAGGGAACCGAGCATCGCTAACCAGGTGCGGAGTGGTCCCCCCGGGTACGGAATACAGAACCGCGGGATCACCGGCCAGGATTGACTATATGAGTGAATTTCTTGATCGCCTGACCTATTTCCGCCGCAGGAAAGAGACGTTTTCCGGCGGACACGGCGTCATGACGGATGAGAGCCGCCGTTGGGAGGATGCCTATCGCCAGCGCTGGCAACACGACCGCGTCGTGCGTTCCACCCATGGGGTCAACTGCACCGGTTCATGTTCCTGGAAGATCTATGTCAAGAACGGCCTGATCACCTGGGAGACGCAGCAGACGGACTACCCGCGCACGCGTCCCGGACTGCCGAATCACGAGCCGCGCGGTTGCGCGCGCGGCGCAAGCTATTCCTGGTACGTCTACAGCGCGAACCGCGTCAAGTACCCGATGATCCGCTCGCGCCTGATCCGCCTCTGGCGCGAGGCGCGGGCGCAGCACGCGGACCCGGTTGAAGCGTGGCGCTCCATTGTCGAGGACGCCGACAAGGCAAGAAGTTACAAGGGGCGCCGCGGGCTCGGCGGCTTCGTTCGTGCGGATTGGGAAGAAGTCAACGAGATCATCGCGGCTGCCAATGTCTACACCGTGAAACAGTGGGGACCAGACCGCGTCGTCGGTTTTTCTCCAATCCCGGCAATGTCCATGGTCTCCTACGCCGCGGGAACACGCTACCTGTCGCTGATCGGCGGCACCTGTCTGAGCTTCTACGACTGGTACTGCGATCTGCCGCCGTCCTCGCCACAGACCTGGGGCGAGCAGACAGACGTGCCAGAGTCGGCTGACTGGTTCAACTCTACCTTCATCATGATGTGGGGCTCCAACGTGCCGCAGACACGCACGCCGGATGCGCACTTCATGACGGAAGCGCGGTATCGCGGCACCAAGACGGTCACCGTGACGCCGGATTACTCGGAAGCCTCCAAGTTCGGCGACATCTGGCTCAACCCCAAGCAAGGCACCGACTCGGCGCTGGCCATGGCAATGGGTCACGTCATCCTCAAGGAGTGGCATGTCGACGGTCACAGCGAGTACTTCGACGAGTACGTGCGTCGCTACACCGATCTCCCCTGCCTGGTCATGCTTGACGAGGCCGATGGCAGGCTCGTACCCGGACGTTATCTGCGCTCCTCGGACCTCGAGCCTGCCGCAGGCCAGCAGCACGCCGAATGGAAGACCCTTGCGCGTGACGAGACCAGCGACCGAATCGTAGTGCCGCGTGGCTCAATCGGCTTCCGCTGGAGTGAGGCGCGCGGCCACTGGAACCTGGAGCCCAGGGACAGCGACGGCAACGAAGTGCGCCTCGCTCTTTCCCAGATCGGCAACCGCGATGAAGTCGCCGGCGTGGCCTTCCCGTACTTCGGTGGTGGCGGCAACGCGCACTGGACGCACACCGAGCACGACGCTGTGCAGGTGCGCAACGTGCCGGTGCGAAAGCTCGCGCTTGCCGACGGCCGGGAGGTCAGGGTCGCCACGGTGTTCGACCTGCTGGTCGCGAACTACGGCATCGATCGCGACCTCGGCGGCGACAACGTGGCCGCGAGCTTCGACGACGACGTGCCTTACACGCCAGCATGGCAGGAGCGCATCACCGGCGTGCCACGGGAAAAGGTCATCACGGTGGCGCGGCAATTCGCGGACAACGCCCACAGGACGAAGGGCAAGTCGATGATCATCATCGGCGCCGCAATGAACCACTGGTACCACATGGACATGAACTACCGCGGCGTTATCAACATGCTGATGATGTGCGGCTGTGTCGGCGTCTCCGGTGGCGGCTGGGCACATTACGTCGGTCAGGAGAAACTGCGGCCACAGACCGGCTGGGCACCGCTGGCGTTTGCCCTCGACTGGCACCGTCCACCACGGCACATGAACTCCACCTCGTTCTTCTACAACCACTCCAGTCAGTGGCGCTACGAGAAGCTGGAGGTCGCGGAGATACTCTCGCCGCTGGCAAAGGCAGAGGACTACACCGGCAGCTTCATCGACTTCAACGTGCGCGCCGAACGCATGGGCTGGCTGCCTTCGGCACCGCAGCTCTCGCGCAACCCGCTGCAGATCGCGCGCGAGGCAAAGGAGGCCGGCCGCGACCTCCGCGACTACGTCGTCGAGCAGCTGGGGAATGGCGGGCTGGCTTTCGCCAGCGAGGATCCGGACAACCCGGCCAACTTCCCCCGCAACCTGTTCGTGTGGCGCTCCAATCTACTCGGCTCTTCCGGCAAGGGCCACGAGTACTTCCTGAAGTACCTGCTGGGCACGGAACACGGCATCCAGGGCAAGGACCTCGGCCAGCTGAACGCGCAGAAACCTGAGGAGGTGAAGTGGCGCGAGCCGGCTACCGGCAAGCTCGACCTGCTGGTAACGCTGGATTTCCGCATGTCCACCACCTGCATGTACTCGGACATCGTGCTGCCCACTGCCACCTGGTACGAGAAGCACGACCTCAACACTTCCGACATGCACCCGTTCATCCATCCGCTCACCGCGGCGGTGGACCCGGCCTGGGAGTCACGCTCGGACTGGGACATCTACAAGGGCATAGCGCGGAAGTTCTCGGAACTCGTGGCGGGGCATCTCGGCACCGAGACCGATGTGGTCACCGTACCGCTGCAGCACGATACCCCCGCCGAGCTCGGCCAGGCGCTGGAGGTCAAGGACTGGAAGCGCGGCGAATGCGCGCCGGTGCCGGGCAAGACGATGCCCAACATCGTCGCCATCGAGCGCAACTATCCGGAGACCTACACGCGCTTTATCGCGCTGGGCCCGCTGATGGAGAAAGCAGGTAACGGCGGCAAGGGATTGAACTGGAACACCGAGGAAGAGATCGGGGCGCTGGGCGATCTCAACGGTCGGCACCGCGACGGTTCCAACAAGGGCCTGCCAAAGATCGAGACGGCCATTGATGCCGCCGAGGTCATCCTCATGCTCGCGCCCGAAACCAACGGCAAGGTCGCGGTGAAGGCATGGGCCGCCCTCGAGAAGTTCACGGGGCGGGAGCATGGCCACCTGGTGGCCGGGCACGCCTCGGAAAAACTGCGCTTCGCCGATCTGGTGGCACAGCCGCGCAAGATCTACTCGTCACCGATCTGGTCCGGCATCGAGTCGGAGAAGGTCTGTTACAACGCCGGCTGGACCAACGTCAACGAACTGATCCCCTGGCGCACCCTCACCGGCCGCCAGCAGTTTTACCAGGATCACCTCTGGATGCGGGCCTTCGGTGAGCAGCTCTGCGTTTACAAGCCGCCGGTGGATCTCAAGACCATCCACCCGATCAAGGGCAAGCGCGGCAACGGCAATCCTGAAATCGTGCTGAATTTCATCACTCCACACCAGAAGTGGGGCATCCACAGCACATATACCGACAACCTGCTGATGCTGACGCTGTCACGCGGCGGACCGATCATCTGGATCTCGGAGTTGGATGCAAAGAAAGCCGACATCAAGGACAACGACTGGATCGAGGCCTACAACGTCAATGGCGCAGTCACTGCCCGCGCCGTGGTCAGCCAGCGCGTGCCGGAAGGCATGTCGATGATGTACCACGCGCAGGAGAAGATCGTGAATACGCCAGGCTCCGAGATCACCGGCAATCGAGGCGGCATCCACAACTCGGTGACGCGGACGGTGCTCAAACCCACGCACATGATCGGCGGCTATGCCCAGCAGAGCTATTTCTTCAACTATCACGGAACCGTCGGCGCAAACCGCGACGAGTTCATCATCGTCCGCAAGATGAACAAAGTGGACTGGATGGATGAGGAATCGCCCGGCGACACCGAACACGGGGAGAGCGCGTGATGAAAGTTCGAGCGCAGATCGGCAAGGTTCTCAATCTCGACAAGTGCATCGGATGCCACACCTGCTCGGTGACCTGCAAGAACGTCTGGACATCACGCGAGGGAATGGAGTACGCGTGGTTCAACAATGTCGAGAGCAAGCCAGGCATCGGCTATCCCAAGGACTGGGAGAATCAGGAGCGCTGGAACGGCGGCTGGAAGCTTAACGGCGAGCGTCTGCAACCACGAATCGGCGGCCGCTGGCGCGTGCTCGCGAATATCTTCGCCAACCCCGACATGCCGGCGATCGATGACTACTACGAGCCGTGGAAGTATGACTACGCATGGATCCAGACCGCTGGGCACACCCGCACCATGCCCACTGCGCGGCCGCGCTCCTGGATTACCGACAAGCGCATGGAGAAGATCGAGTGGGGGCCGAACTGGGAGGAAATCCTCGGCACGGAGTTCGAGCATCGCTCGAAGGACTACAACTTCGAGGGCGTGCAAAGGGAGATCTACGGGCAGTTCGAAAACACCTTCATGATGTACCTGCCCCGGTTGTGCGAACACTGCCTCAATCCCAGCTGCGTGGCTTCCTGCCCCTCGGGGGCGATCTACAAGCGCGAGGAGGACGGCATTGTCCTGATCGACCAGGAAAAGTGCCGGGGCTGGCGCATGTGCGTCTCCGGTTGCCCCTACAAGAAGGTCTATTACAACTGGCGCAGCGGCAAGTCCGAGAAGTGCACCTTCTGCTACCCACGCATCGAGGGTGGCCAGCCGACGGTCTGTTCCGAAACCTGCGTAGGCCGGATCCGCTACCTCGGAGTGATGCTTTACGACGCCGACCAAATCGAGGCGGCGGCGAGCGCGCCCAGCGAGCAGGATCTTTACGAGGCGCAACTCGGCATCTTCCTCGACCCCAAGGACCCCGAGGTCATCGCGGCGGCGCGCCGCGAGGGCATTCCCGACGACTGGCTCGAAGCAGCCCGGCACTCGCCCGTCTATAAAATGGCCATGGAATGGAAGATCGCCTTCCCGCTGCACCCCGAATACCGCACGCTGCCGATGGTGTGGTACTGCCCGCCGCTTTCCCCCATCCAGTCAGCTGCCGAGGCCGGCAAGATCGGCTGCAATGGCGAGATTCCGGATGTCGAGTCCTTGCGCATCCCGGTGCGTTACCTTGCCAACCTGCTCACCGCCGGCGAGGAAAAGCCGATAGTACAGGCGCTGGAGCGCATGCTGGCCATGCGTGCCTTCATGCGCGCGCGCCATGTCGAAGGTCGGGAAAACACCGCAGTCCTGGAACGCGTCGGGCTCGACGTGAACACGGTGGAGGAGATGTTTCACTACATGGCCATCGCCGACTACGAGGACCGTTTCGTCGTCCCCACCAACAAGCGCGAGTACGCCGGGTCCATTTATGACGGCATCAGCGAGCGCGGTGGCTGCGGCTTCAGCTTTGGCGGCGGCTCCATCGCCGGCGGCGCCGACCCGGACATCTTCGGCGGCAGGCCAACCACGGCACGCAAGTTCTTCCCCATTCGCGTCGACAAGGCCACCGGGAAGCCAAAGGAGTGATGCCATGAGCGTGTTGACCCTGCGCATCGTCTCACGGCTCATGAGCTACCCCTGCGACGCCCTGCAGGCTGCGGTGCCGGAGATGCTCGAGGTGCTGGAGCGGGAGGCGGTGCTGCCGGAGGCGCACCAGCAGGCGCTGGCTGGTTTCCTTTCCCACGCGCGCGAGACCGCGCTACTCGAACTGCAGGAGCGCTACGTTGCCACTTTCGACCGCGGCCGTAACCTGTCGCTGCATCTTTTCGAGCATGTGCACGGCGAATCGCGTGACCGCGGGCAGGCCATGGTCGACCTCGTCCATCACTACCGCGCCAACGGCTTCATGCTCGCTGCACGCGAGTTGCCGGATCACCTGCCGCTGATGCTGGAGTTCCTCTCCACACAGCCGCGAGAAGAGGCGGCGAAGCTGCTTGGGGACGCGATGCCGGTGATCGTCCTGCTCGGGGCGCGCCTGCGCGAGGCCGGCAGCAATTACGCGGTGTTGTTCGATGCTATCGAGGCTTTGGTCGGCACCCCGGCGGAGGCGGAAGCCATGCGACGCGAGGCGGCCAGCGAAGGCCCGGATGAGACCATCCAGAAGATGGACGAGATCTGGGAGGAGGAACAGGTCAGTTTTCTCGGCAACAGCGATCCGGCAGGCGGAGGCTGCCCGGTCAACCGGTCCGGCCCGAAGATGCCGACGGAGAGTCAGGTGCAATGGACGCACGCGCGCTCCGGCAAGAGCGCTACCCCCAGGGCTTGAGCGGAGAAAAAGTCGCCATGGAATACATCATCCAGCTTGTTTTTGGCGTGTTCCCGTATATCGCCGGGGCCGTGTTCATCGTCGGCTCCCTGCTGCGATACGAGCGCGGGCAATACACCTGGCGAGCCATGTCCAGTCAGCCATTCACCTCCGGCCCGGCTTTCCGCTGGGCCAGCATCGCTTTCCACGTCGGCGTCCTGCTGATCTTTTTCGGCCATCTGTTCGGCCTGCTGACCCCCAAGGCGGCCTACCATGCAATCGGGCTATCGTCCTCGACCAAGCAGTTTGTCGCGATCATCGCGGGGGGCGTGTTCGGGCTGATGTGCTTCTTCGGGCTGACTTACCTGCTATACCGGCGGCTGTTCAATCCCCGCGTTCGCGCCAACAGCGCGCCGATGGATACCTTCATCATCGCGCTGCTCTATCTGCAGGTAATTATCGGCCTGTTGTCGATCCTGGTTTCAATGGACCATCGCGACGGCGCAGTCATGGTACAGCTCGCCACCTGGGCGCAGCACATTGTGACATTCCGGGCCGATGCCTGGACCTATGTCGTCGATGTGCACTGGATATACAGGCTCCACATGTTCCTCGGGTTCATCATGTTCACGGCCTTCCCTTTCAGCAGGCTGGTGCACATCTGGAGCTGGCCAGTGGAATATGCATGGCGCCGCTATCAGGTGGTTCGCAGCCACTGAAGGCGCTGGCATGGACCTATCTCTCGAGCCATCAGTTCCGCACCCACCGGGAGCGCCGAAAATCCGCATCAACGAGCGGTTGATAGCGAGCGATGCGATCGACCGCGAGATGCAGCATCACCCTGCTTCGAGTCTGGACACGGCACGCCGTCAGGCGGGATTGGCGCTGGTCGTGCGTGAACTGCTGGTGCAGCGTGCTGAGGCGCTGGCGCTCGTTGCGACGCCCATCGAGGACGAGACGCAGGAGGAGGCGTTAATCCGCACGCTGATCGAGCGCGAGTGCGCGACCCCCGAGCCGATGGATGCAGATTGCCTGCGCTACTTCAACCAGAACCCCGAGCGCTTCCGCACCCCGGACCTGCACGAGGTTTCGCACATCTTCTTCCCCGCCCCCAATGACGACCCGGAGGCGCGTGCCTCCGCACGGAACTCGGCTCGCGCCGTTTTGGATGAGCTGGGAGGCAATCCCGCACAGTTTGCCGAGGCTGCGCGCAAGCACTCTCACTGCCCTTCACGCGAACAGGGAGGGCATCTTGGATTGATCGAACGGGGCCAGACGGTGCCGGAGTTCGAAAAGGCGCTGTCACGCCTGCCAGTCGGCGAGATCACGCGCCACCCGCTCGAGACGCGTTACGGCTTTCATGCAGTGCTCCTGCATCATCGGGAACAGGGGCAGCCGCTGCCATTCGAAGCACTGCGATCCGACATCGCCGCCTACTTGTGGGAGCAGACGCAACGGCGGGCCATAAATCAGTATCTGCGGATACTCGCCGGCGAGGCCGCTATCGAGGGTATCGACCTCGATGCAGCAATCTGACTGCTGGTGCTACAGGCGTCGCGATCGGCCCCGCTCGCCGGGGAAACCAAAGTCGGAATCTCGCGCAACGACACGGCTTCAGCCGCCGATCGCGTGCATCCGGATTGGCCGCTCCACCGGCGCACGCAGCGCGATGTAACCCGGTTCCTTGGCCCATACGCGTGCACGGATGATCGAGCTCAGCTCTTCAGGAGTTGCGCCAGCGCGCAGCGTCCCTCTCAGCCGGGCGCCGGATTTCGAGAACAGGCAGGTGTAGAGGTCGCCGACCGCGGTCAGGCGCAGGCGGTTACAGCTCGAACAGAAAGGCCTGGAGACGGTGGTGATGAGTCCGAGCCGGTAATGGCCGTCGAGCAGGAATTCCGTGGCCGGATCGCTCGTTCGCCGCAGGGGTTCCACGCGGTAGCGGCGGCGCAGCGTTGCCAGGACTTCGTCTTCGTGGACGACTGCCTCGCTCGACCAGCGTCCCGGCGTATCCAACGGCATGTACTCGATGAAGCGCAAAGGAATGCCACGCTCCATCGCCCAGGCGGTCAACGACAGGATCTCGCAGTCATTTTCGCCGCGGATCAGCACGGTGTTGAGCTTGAACGGCACGCGCAGGCGCAGCGCCTCGCCGATACCTTCCAGCACCGGTTCGATCCCTTGTCCGCGCAGTACACGGAAACGCCCGGGATCGAGCGCATCCAGGCTGATGTTGAGGTCGTCGAGTCCGGACGCGCGCAGTCGCTCCAGCAGCGGCGCAAGACGTGAAGCGTTGGTCGTCATCGAGAGACGCCTCAACCCGCGCGAACGCAGGTTGTTCAGCGCTGCGACGCGCTCCACGGCATCCGCTCGCAGCAGCGGCTCGCCGCCAGTGACGCGGATCGCCTCGATGCCTGCGTCTACGAACAGGCCCGCGAGCAACAGCATCTCCTCGCGTGTCAGCAGCTCCTTCTTTGGCAGCCATTGCGGATGATCCGGCATGCAGTAGCGGCAGCGGAAGTTGCAGCGGTCGGTGATCGACAGGCGCAGCTTGCGCTTGACGCGGCCGTGGCGGTCGGCCAGGACTTCGCCAGCCATTGGCGTCACAGGAGTGGTCCTGCCGTCAGCGCGCCCGGTGCGGCTCATCGCTCGCCGCTGCCCGTGATTGCATCGCGTCGAACTCGGCCGCGGAGATCAGCCGATGAGCAAGGGAGCAGACCACATTGTCCTCGCGAAAAACATGAAGACGCAGCAACTCGACCAGGTTCTTGCCCTGTTCGAGCGCGGCATCCAGCACGATCAGCCCCGATGTTTCGTCCGGAAGACGAAATGCCAGCCCCAGGAAATTCAGGATTACCGCGGCCAGCTGTATCGCCTTGGTGTGCTCATCCTCCATCAAGTCGGTCGCCGTGGTGGGAACACTTCCCTTGCCATGCTCGCCGTCCGCAATCAGCCGCTGGTGCAGCAGGGGGAACAAGGTCGCCTCTTCGCGCCGGCTGTGAGGGATAAACTCGCGATCAAGAAAATCGAAAAAGTGCCTCAGCTTGGTGTCCGATTCCTTGGTGTATCCGTGTTTTTGAATCGCCAGGATCTCCTCCTCAAAAGCGTTCAACTCCACCATCAAGGGAACATGTTCATCCCTGAACTTCCTGAGAAATGGATGCAACTCCGCCGCAGGCACCGGCTGCAGGCCTGGAGGCGCGTAGGCATCCGGAGGATCCATGGGCGACAAACCGTTCCCGCTATCCAGGCCCCTCTCGGGCTGCTTCCGCAGAGGATCAATCCGATTCAGTTTGTGCATGCCCATGGCTGTCAGTTGTTCCTCGGACGGGTCTCGGTCCATGCCGTCGCCGGGTTACGGATCCGCTTGCGGTCCCGGTACCATATGACTTGCTGATAGCTTCGCCATGTGTAATGAAACGGCGTCACCAGGAAGTGCACCAACCGAGTGAACGGAATCATTCCGAGAATGACGAAGGCCCCGACGATATGAGTCTTGATCACCAAAGGCATGGCGCTGACCGCTCCGATCTGGGGATTCAACTTCACGATCGACCACAGATACGGCGAGAGATCCGCCGCGAACCAGTAGTATCCCCAGCGATAACCCAGGGCAATCCAGAGCCCAAGGACGATTTGCGCGAGAAGCAGAAGTTCAATGACGATGTCCATCCGGCTGGTCACCACCCGAAGGCGGGGCTGCGAGATTCGCCGGATGAAAAGCCCGGCCATTCCGATCAGGATGCCGAGCCCGAACGTGAAGATCACTATCTCATCGGCGATCAGCCGCGCCGCGCTGCTGTGCCACGCCAAGGTCGCGCCCGGGAACAGGAAGGCGATCAGATGCCCAAGCAACACTATCAATATTCCCCAGTGAAACAGCACCGCGAACAGGTAAATACCACGTCCTTCCAGGAACTGGGAGGACAAGGACGAGTACTTGAATCCGGTCGCCCTATACCGATGAATGGACCCGACACAAAAAACGACGATGGCGACATACGGTAATGCAACAAACAAGAAATTGTTAAGTAGGCTCATTTCCGATTGTCCCTATGGTCAGCTGTCACAGCCGCTATTGACCGGGTTTGCGTTCCGCTCGATGTCCATTTCCTTCTGAACCAGTCCCAGGAAATCCGCCGTCTGCGGTCGACTGCTCCAGTCCGACAACCTGGCCATCATCTCGGTCACCTGAAAATCCTTCGCCAGCACATGCATCACCGCTTTGAGCGCCCGGCAATAAACCGTCGAATCGCTTGCACAGGCCGGATCAATGAGCGTCTTGTAGTGTTTCTGATAGTTTGCGTTTTTTTTCTCGATTCGCCCCGGGTCAAACTCCCGAATCATCAGCATCAGCGCCGGTACCAGGATCTGCCTGACCAATTCGTCCAGCAGGTTCTGATCCTTCAGCTTCGGAATCAGTCGCAGCAGGTTCGGCAAATGATCGGCCAGTTCGCACCCGCAGTCGTTTTCCGCCTGTGCGTGCTCGCGCCTCAAATTGGATAACAACGCTCCACGCTTGTAGTCGTCCCCGAACAGTACATAACCGATGTCCAATGTCGTCAGGGACTGGACGTCAAACGTACGGGTGTGGAGCTCCTGGAGATCGAGGGTCGTGTCCGGAATCGCGTCCAGAAAATGCTCCACCTCGACCGCGGCAGCGGGATAGTTTTTACGCAGCAAGCCCGACAACGCGCGTCCCCGGGCGGCGAACTCCGGTCCCGGAAAATCAAACAGCTCGGCCACATGGCTATAGTGTGTGGTGTTCATCTGAACTCACAATCCCCTCTGCATCGTGCCTTCCTTGAAGCCAAAACCGACATTGCCTTTTCGGTCGCCCGTGAACTCCAGCATCTCGATCGATTGCTCGCGATGAGCCGCCGGTATCACGAACCGGTCATCGAACTTGGCCAGCGACGTCAGGCAGTAGACCTCGTCGGCCATCTCCGGCGTGTAACCGACTTCCTTGAGCGCATCGATCGCCTTCTGCTCCGGGATATCGCCGACCGTTTTCCAGCGACGATAGATCCGGACGGCCATCAGTTTCTTCAACCGGTCCTTGACCTTGCCCTCGTCCCCGGCACTCAGGAGATTCGCGAGATACTTCAGCGGGAAGCGCGCCTGATCGATGGTTCCAAAAATCTCTTCGGTACTGGTGTCATAGAGCCAGCCGTCATCCCAGACCTTGGCGATGGGCCCGAGCTTTTCAGCCTGTGCGCGCTGATTCGCTTCTTTTACGGAGGCCATCACCGGTAGCAGCGGCGGCACATAGAACAGCATGGGCAGGGTCCTGAATTCCGCATGCAGCGGCAGGGCCAATCCCCACTTTTTCACGAACTTGTAGGTAGGCGAATTCTGAGCTGCATGAATCGTCGAATCCGCGATTCCGTTCGCCTTCGCGGATGCGATGACCTCGGGATCGAACGGATCCATGAGCATGCTCATGTGGCTATCGATCAGGTCCCGTTCCGGAACCGACGCCACCTCGTGAATGCGGTCGGCATCGTACAGGATTACCCCCAGGTAGCGAATTCGGCCGACGCAGGAGTGCATACAAGCCGGAGCAAGACCTGCCTCGATGCGCGGGTAACAAAGGATGCACTTTTCGGATTTTCCGGTGTGCCAGTTGTAATAGGACTTCTTGTATGGGCAAGCCGTGACGCACATTCTCCATGCGCGACACACGTCCTGGTTGATGAGAACCACGCCGTCCTCACCCCTCTTGTAGATCGCACCCGACGGGCAGGAGGCGACACAAGCCGGATTCAGGCAGTGATTGCAGATCCGGGGCAGGTAGAAAAATGCCATTCGTTCCAGCTGGAACATGGCTTCCTGCTCGGCCGGTGACAGATTTTTGAGATTGGGATCGTTGCGGGCGTAATCCGGAGTTCCGCTCAGATCGTCGTCCCAGTTCGGTCCCATCTTGATATCGATGGGTTTCCCGGTGATCAGCGAAACAGGCCGGGCCGTCGGCTGGTCATCCCCCGCCGGCGCTTCGATCAGATCGAGATACTTGTAGGTAAAGGGCTCGTAGTAGTCGTCGATCACCGGCATGTTGGGGTTGTGGAAGATATTCAACAATCCCTTCTGCTTGCCCGCGCCCTTCAGTGAAATCGCGCTCCCGACATTCTCCCAGCCACCTTTATAGATGTTCTGGTCTTCCCACTTCGTCGGATAGCCGGTTCCCGGCTTGGTTTCCACATTGTTCCACCACATGTACTCGGCGCCCTTGCGGTCGGTCCAAATATTCTTACAGGCAATCGAGCAGGTATGGCAGCCGATGCATTTGTCCAGGTGAAACACCATCGAAATCTGTGAACGAATATCCATGTTTTCCCCTACCGTCGCCGTGCACTCAGAATACGACCTTGTCCATTCTCTTGACCGTCACGTGAGTATCCCGTTGTGGGGCGATGGGCCCCCAGTAGTTGAAGTGATACGAGAACTGTCCATATCCGCCGCACAGGTAGTTCGGCTTCAGATGAATCCGTGTAAAGCTGTTATGCCCACCGGCCCGCTTGTTTCCGCGTACCTGCGACTTGGGGATACCCACCGTACGTTCCGGCACGTGATACACGATGCACACGCCCTTCGGGATACGGGAACTGACACACGCCCGGGTGCAATACACCCCGTGATCGTTGTAGACCTCAACCCAGTCGTTGTCCTTGATGCCCAGCTCTGCCGCGTCCTTCTCGCTGAGCCAGCAAGGCTCGCAGCCGCGGGAAAGCGTCAACATGCGGAGATTTTCCATGTAGGTCGAATGGATGTGCCACTTGCCGTGAGGGGTGAGGCAGTTCAGCACCTTCGCCTTGCCGTCCTTCAGGGTTTCCTTCAGATCGCCATAAACCTCGGGCTTCGGTGACGGCTTGTAAGTCGGCAGGTGCTCGCCATAAGCGATATACATCTCATGATCGAGGTAGAAATGCTGACGTCCTGTCAGCGTCCGCCACGGAACGAGCCTGTCCACGTTATAGGTATAGGGAGCGTAAGCCCTGCCGTCGTTCATCAGCCCTGACCAAAGCGGCGAAGTGTTGTACCTACGTGGCTGGGCCTGAAGATCCGCGTAGTTAATCCGCACATCCTTGCTCCCTTCGGCCAGATCGGCCAGCTTGAGACCGGTCTTTTTTTCCATGTTTTGGTAGGCGCGTACCGTGAGCACACCGTTTGTCAACGTGGACAGATGCAGGATGACGTTCGCGGCCGATTGATCCTCTTTCAAGGACGGATAGACTTTTCCGTCCACCTTCTCGACCGGGAAATGATTGGAAGTGATCATTTCGTCGTACTCGTCTGCGCACAGGTAATGGTTACCGTGTGCGCCCAATCCCTGGGTCCTGACATTCTCGCCCAGCGAGATGAACTTCTCGTAGAGCTTCGTGTAATCGCGACGGACCACGGACAGCTTGTGCATGGTCTTTCCGGGGATCGCCTCGCATTCGCCCTGGTACCAGTCCTTCACGTTCGGCTGGGTGATCTCATCCGCCGTATCGTGCGCCAGTGGCGATGCCACTATGTCGATCTGGGTCTCCGGCATGTACTTCCTGGCCGCTTCGCTCGTCACTCTCGCCAGTTCCTTGAAGATGTCCCAATCGGTCTTGGATTCCCAGACCGGCGCGATCGCGGCTGATAGCGGATGAATGAAGGAATGCAGGTCGGTGCTGTTCAGATCCGCCTTTTCGTACCAGGACGCCGCAGGCAGAACGATGTCCGAGTACAGCGCCGACGAATCCATGCGGAAGTTCAGGTCCACCACGAGATCCATCTTCCCTCTCGGCGCAATCTCATGCCACTTCACTTCCTTCGGATGCTCGTCTGAATCCTTCGCGATGGCGTTGGAGTGAGTGCCAAGATAGTGTTTGAGGGCGTACTCATGGCCCTTCATGCTGCCCATGATGGCGTTCCCTCGCCAGATGTACCAAACCCTCGGATGGTTCTCTTCCGCCTCCGGATCCGCTACCGAGTACTCCAACTGTTTCGATTTCAGCTTTTCCAGCACGTGATTCGTGATGCCCGCGTCATCCTTCGCGCCTTTGGCGACGGCTTCCCGGCCAAGCTCCAGCGTGTTCTGCTTGAACTGCGGATAAAACGGCATCCAACCATTGCGCACAGCCGTGAAGATGGTGTCGGCCGTGTGCTTGCCGGTCATCTCGTTCTTCGGAACCGTGTTGTAGCGGGAGTACTGCCCGTCATAACGGTACTGGCAGGTGTTGATGTAATGCCACAGCGGCGCCTGCTGAAGCCGAGCGGCTCCCTGCCAGTCTCTGGCGAAGGCCAGCGTGCTCCAGGAGTCCTGCGGAGCCAGCTTTTCCTGTCCCACGTAGTGGTTCAGGCCGCCACCGTTCCTGCCGACGCAGCCGGAAAGCATGAGCGCCATCGCACCCGCGCGGTACATCAGATTCGCGTGGTACCAGTGGTTGATGCCCGCGCCGATGATGATCATGCATTTGCCGTGAGTCACGTTCGCGGTATTGGCCCATTCCCGGGCAAATTGCAGCACGGTCCTGGAATCCACCCCGGTGAGAATTTCCTGCCAAGCCGGCGTGTAAGCGGCATCCTTGTCGGTGTAGTCCTTCGGATAATCCCCGGCAAGCCCGCGGCCCACTCCGTATTGCGCCATGATCAGATCGTAAACCGTGGCCACGGCGACTTTCCCGTGGAGCGTCTCGACGTACTTGACCGGCACTCCCCGCAGGGCTTTCTTGTCCAGGCCGAATTCCGTGAACTCGGTGCTGAGCACTCCGTCGTTTTTGCGGAGCAGGGTCAGCGTGGGATCATAGGGCTGATCATCCGTCGAGTTCTCCAGCTTCATGTTCCACTTGCCAAGCTCCTTGCTCCAGCGGTGCCCCATCGCGCCCTTGGGCACGACGAAGTTTCCGGATTGCTCGTCGATGTTGACGAACTTCCATTCGCCGTTCTCGATGTCTTTGAATTGAGCCAGTTGGTTTGCTCGCAGCAGACGCCCCGGCTTGTAATGGTCACCTTCCTGGTTGAGAACAACCAAGTAAGGGCTGTCCGTGTACTGTTTGCCGTACTTCAGGAAATACGGCGTTTGTTTTTCGTGGTGGAACTCTTTGAGAATGACATGCGAGACCGCCATCCAGAACGCGCCGTCGCTGCCCGCGTGCAGAGGCACCCATTGATCCGCGTACTTGCAGACCTGGCTTAAATCGGGCGAGAACACCACCGCCTTGGTGCCGTTGTGCCGCGATTCCGCGAAGAAATGGCAGTCGGGCGTCCGGGTCATGTTCAGACAGGCCCCCATGTCAGCGATCATCTTGGCGTTGTACCAGTCGGCGCTCTCGCAAACATCGGTCTGCTCGCCCCAGATTTCCGGGAAAGCGGTAGGGAGGTCGCAGTACCAGTCGTAGAAACTGAGGTTCACGCCACCGAAAAGCTGAAGGAATCGTCCGCCGGCCGCATAGCTGAGCATGGACATCGCGGGAATCGGCGAAAAACCGATGACCCGATCCGGACCGTATTTCTTCGCCGTATAAATGTTGGCGACAGCCATGAGCTCCAGGACCTCGTCCCAGCTCGCCCTTCTGAATCCGCCCTTGCCGCGGGCGTTCTGATACTTCTTGCGCATCGAAGAGTCATTCTGCAGGGCCTCCCACGCCCTGAGCGGATCACCGGTTCTTTCCTTCTCCGCGCGGTAGGCGTCAATCAGCGCGCCCCGGATCAACGGGTACTTGATCCGAAGCGGACTGTACAAATACCAGGAGAAAGAAATCCCGCGTTGACATCCACGCGGCTCGTACGGGGGCAGGGAATCTTCCAGGAGCGGATAATCCAGCGCCTGGGTCTCCCAAACCACAATGCCCTCCTTGACATGAATCTGCCACGAACAACCGCCCGTGCAGTTGACCCCGTGCGTGCTTCTGACGATTCGGTCATGCTGGAAGCGATTCCGGTAGAACTCTTCCCATTTGCGCGTCTCTGGCGAGACGATGTCCGTGATCCAACTCATGAGATTGCCCCTGTCGAGTCTCTGTTGCCGCGGTGTCGCCTCAAGTGATTACTCTGATTTGACCTGCCGGTCGTAGATATCCTGATTCACGCAGCCAGTCTTCCGGCGCCGCCCGGCCAGCGAGAAGATTCCCAGCAGCACGACCACGCCTCCGGTGCCCGCGCTGAATATCCTCCACCCCCACTCTTTGGGCATCTGACGAGCATGTTCCTTGTCGGCGTGCTGTAGGAACCCGAGCAGCGCACTGATTTCCTTGTCCGAGAATTCCTTTCCTGCATAGGCGGCCTGCATCACCGGGAAAGGAGAATTTTCGATAATGGCGCGGACCCCCGCATGGCCCATGCGCGAGAACACCAGGGAAAGTTCGGCGGCCAAGAGTCCGCCGCCGAGGAGGGCATCGCTGGTGACGTGATGGCACGCGTTGCAGGACGGGCCCCCGTTGGCGAAACGAACCCTGCCCTCGAAAAGGTCCTGGCCCCGCTGGATTTCATCGGGTTGCGGCTCCGCCACGGATGCCGCCTGCGCAGGTGGGGCGGCGGTTTCCTTGCCCGCCGCGGGGCTGCCCCCCGTCTCCTTGATGTGAGCCAACACCTGCTTGATTTGCTCGTCCGACAAGGCCTGATCCGGCATGGGGATCTTGTTGAATTCTTCAAACAGAGCCGTGGCCGTCTTGTCACCCGATTTCACGAGAGTTTGCGAGGACTTGATGAACTTGAGGAGCCAATCCTCGGGGCGTCTGTCGTTCACTCCCGCCAGATCAGGACCGACGAGCCGCCCTCCGCCGATGTGATGGCAGACCGCACATGACTGTTGAAAAATCTGTGTGCCGGAGTCCTGCGCGGATGCCGACAGGGATCCGATCAGCCACCCCGCAACGACGAGAAATCCGGCCACGTCCTTACGAATCGCGGAGCCCCGATTGATCATGTGGACGCCCCCCCTTTGGACGTGCTGATTATTTGAGTTTCAAGCCCCCCCAACCCGTTCGCCTTGATTTACGTCAAGTCCGTTGCTATTCAGCGTGCCTGCGAAGGTATCTCAGGGGTTCTTGATGTAGGCGTTGGCGCGCAGATAGAACCACCAGTTGAGCACCAGGCAAACAGCGTAGAACACCGCGAAGCCGTACATCGAATACTCCGGCGTGCCGGCCTTGATCTGATCGCCGATCACCACCGGGGCGATGAAAGCGCCGTAGGCCGCCGCCGCCGAGGTCCAGCCGAGCACCGGGCCGGCCTGCACGCGGTCGAAGATCACGCCGATGGTGCGGAAGGTCGAGCCGTTGCCGATGCCGGTAGCGGCGAACAGCACCACGAACAGCACCATGAACACCATGAAATACTCTTCAGGCGTTGCCGACTTGTAGGCGAGCAGCATCACGTAGCCCGCTGCGGCGGAGATCACCACCATGACCGCCGAGATGATCTGGGTGACGATGGAGCCGCCGACCTTGTCCGAGATCCAGCCGCCCACCGGCCGGATCAGCGCGCCGACGAAGGGGCCGATCCAGGCGTAGGTCAGGGCGGAAGGCGCGTTGGGGTTCTTGAGGGTGTGCTGCATGACGCCGGAGGCATCAGGCACGTGGCTGACGCCGAAGATCACCGTGATGGACAGTGGCAGCGCCATCGAGAAGCCGATGAACGAGCCGAAGGTCACGATGTAGAGCGCCGTCATCGACCAGGTATGCTTGTTCCTGAAGATCTCGAACTGCTTGGCGATGTTGCCCTTCATTTCGCCGAAGGCCGCAAGCTTCATCGCGAATAACGTCGCGAGCATGATGAGCGGCAGCGCCACCCACATGTTGAGCAACCCCATGCCCGCCGGCGCGGGCAGGTAGAGATAAAGACCCGCGCCGGCGGTGAGGAAAGCCAGCCCGTACAGATACAGGATCTTGGCGAAGGCGAACGCCGTGCCGCCGATATTGGGCGAAATCGGCCGCAGGTTGTTCATGCCGAAGAAACCGAGGAACGCGAGCGGAATCAGCGCCACCAGCCACACGAAGCCCGCGTTCTGAATGAAGGTGGGCGTACCCGCGGCGATCTTGCCGAGGATCCAGCCGGAATCCTTCACCAGCGTCATCGGCGCGCCGGCGAGGGCCCCGAACACCCCGGCGGTCATCACCAAGGGGATGAGAATCTGCATGCTGGTGACGCCGAAGTTGCCGAGGCCGGCGTTGATGCCGAGCGCGGTGCCCTGCAACCGCTTGGGGAAAAAGGTGCTGATGTTGGACATCGAGCAGGCGAAGTTACCGCCGCCGATCCCGGAAAGCAGCGCACAGAACTGGAACATCCACAACGGCGTGGTCTTGTCCTGCAACGCGACGCCCGTTCCAATGGCCGGAATCATCAGCAACGCGGTGGTGAGGAAGATGGTGTTTCGCCCGCCGGCGAGGCGGATGAAGAACGACGCCGGAATGCGCAGCGTCGCCCCGGCCAGCCCCGAGATGGCCGTCAGGGTGAATAACTCCTGGGGCTTGAAGGGAAAGCCCAGGTTCAACATCTGTACCGTGATGATGCCCCACATCAGCCACACGGCGAAACCGCACAGCAGGCTCGGCACCGAGATCCACAGATTGCGGTTGGCAATGCCCTTGCCCTTCGATTCCCAGAAGATATTGTCCTCGACATTCCACTCTGCGACGTCGGCGGAACTGTGGCTGACAGCGCCCTCCGTTCCCACCGAACTCCGCTGTTCTTTCTTGTTCATGACGATTCACATTTTCCTTTCGGGTTTCAGGTGAAGTGTGCGGGTTCCGGATGCTTGCGGCTTTGCTCCGCGCTCAGCGGCCGCACCTCGGTGAAGTACATCCACATCAGGGACACCCAGACGATGCCGAACATCAGCATGAAGGCGGAGGAGCGCACGCCCGTCAGATCTACCAGGGCGCCGAATATGATGGGCAGGATGAAACCGCCCATGCCCCCCGCCAGGCCGACCACGCCGGATACCACGCCGATGTTTTGGGGATAGCCGTCGGAGATGTACTTGAAGACCGACGCCTTGCCTATCGCAAAAGCGACGCCCATGGTGAACATGATGACGGTGAACACGGTCGAATTAAGCCCGAGATGAAAGGTTTTGGGACCGGTCACGGTGTGAACGGTGAAGTCGGTCTGCGGGTAGGACAGGAAGAACAGGCACACCAGGGAGATCCACAGCACCCACCAAGTGGTGAAATGCGCGCCGTACTTGTCGGAGAACCAGCCGCCGATCGCGCGCAGCATTCCCCCGGGTATGCTGAAGGCGGCGGCCAGCAGGGCCGCCAACCGGATGTCGAAACCGTACTCGGAAATGTAGTACTTGGTCATCCACAGCGACAGCGCCACGTAGCCGCCGAAGACGATGGAATAGTATTGGCTGTATCTCCATACGGTCGGATCCTTCAGCGCAATCAACTGCTCTTTGACGGAAACGTGGGAAGTACCCGCGGTGTGCTCCCCATCCGTATAGGTGAAGAACCAGAACAGAACCGCCGTGACCAGCATGACCGCGGCATACACCTGCGGTACCGCCATCCAGCCGAAAGCCACCACGATGCTCGGCGCCACCAGCTTGTTTACCGCTGCTCCCGTGTTGCCGGCGCCGAAGATGCCCATGGCGAGCCCTTGACGGTTCCTGGGGAACCAGCGCGCGCAGTACGCGATGCCGACCGTGAACGAGCCGCCCGCCACACCCACGAACAGGCCGGTCACCAGGAAGTGCCAGAATTCGGTGGCCCGGGAAATCAGCCAGATCGGAAACACAGTGGACAGCATGAGAATGAAGAACACGATGCGTCCGCCGAATTTGTCGGTCCACATGCCCAGCGGCAGACGGATCAGTGAGCCGGTGAGAACCGGTAGCGCCACCAGAATGCCAAATTGCGTTTCGTTGAGGCCCAGGTTTTGTTTGATGGGAATGCCGATCACGGCAAACATCATCCACGCCATGAAACATACCGTGAACGAAATCGTGCTCGCCATCACCACCGACCATTGCTGGTATTTCTGCGATGCCACCGTGCGCTCCCTTTAGTTCTTGCGCACGACCATGTTGTTCCTGACGAAAGCGTTGAGTAGGCGGTTGTGCGTGTCGCCCATCGAGGCACCCCGTGCCTCCGAAGCGGTCTCCCCTTCTAGCTCACTCCGAAGTGTGAGGACTTGATCCAGATCAATAGCTCCGCAGCGGACGAACAGCTCGCGTGATTTGCGGCATTGCCGCCGCACTGCAAAGCGGCGACATCCAGGCCGCCAGGGAGATGGGCGTGTTCCTGAAACGGCTGCGCAAGAACACGACAGCCGCCCGGTGATTTTCGCCGCGCCGGCAGGCGGGCGACGAGCGCTTTCAACACGCGCCGGCCGAGATCGTCCGTGCCGGCCTGCGGTGTCGCTGCAGCCAGGCGACGCACAGCAGATAGCCGATGTACAGCGCGACCAGCACCAGGCCCATGAAGATGAACAGCGGCACTGCGACCAGCGTCTGGTTCTGCATCGTTCCGAACGGGTTGTTTGGCAGCGCCTCGCGACCGCAGGCGCTCGAGGCAGCGCAGCGCGACGGCGATGCCCTGCAGCGCGAGCACAACCGCCATCAGCGGAATTACGGTCTGCAGCAGGCAGAGCATCGGCAGCCCGCCGGCCTCGCGCGTGCGCTCCGCGATGCGCCAGGAGATCAGCCGGCCGGTGCGCTCGGCCAGCGCATCGAAAGCGGCGGCGAGTCGCCCCCTGCGGGCGCGGCGAAAATCACCGGGCGGCTGTCGTGTTCTTGCGCAGCCGTTTCAGGAACACGCCCATCTCCCTGGCGGCCTGGATGTCGCCATTCTTCTGCGCCGCGGCGATGCCGAGTTCGTAAATCTCCGCCGCACGTTCGGGTGAGCCTGCTACGGCGTGAGCCTCTCCAAGCGCTTTCCACGCGGCCGAGTAGCCCGGATTCTGCTCGACGGCCTGGCGCAGGTGGTCGATTGCGGCCAGCAAGTCTCCGGCCTTCCGGCATTCGAGGCCGAGCGAATAGCGCAGGAGCGGTGAGTCCTGGCCGCGTTCCAGCATCAAGTGCAGGTTTTCGCGCAAGCCCATCTCAGCGCCGCCAGAAGGCCGGCGTCAGCAACAGTACCAGCGGGAAGATCTCGAGCCGGCCGACCAGCATGGCGACCGTGCAGACCCAGGTGGCGGCATCGGAAATGCCGCTGAAACTCGTGGTCACGACGCCGAGCCCGGGACCTGTGTTGTTGATACAGGTGGCGATCGCAGACCAAGCCGTCACCTGATCGAGACCGAGCATCATCAAGAGCAGTGTCAACGCCGCGAAGATGATGAAGTACATCGCGAAAAAACCAGCAACCCCGCTGATGATGCGCTGTGGTACCGGGCGGCCCGCGAGCTTGACCGGGATCTCCGCGCTCGGGTGCACGAGGCGCTTCAGTTCGGCGATGCCCTGGCGGAATACCAGCACCCAGCGGATGACTTTCATGCCGCCCGCCGTGGAACCGGCGCAGCCGCAAACCACCGTCAGCATCACCAGCAGCGCCGGCAATGCGCCCGGCCATTGAGCGAAACCCGTGGTCAGGAATCCCGTGCTGGTATGCATCGATACGACCTGCAGGCTCGCATGACGCAACGAGGTGCCGAACGTGCCGTACACGCCGGCCAAGCGAAGATACAGGGCCGTGCCGACCACGATCGTGGCGACGAGCCAGAAATAGGTCTTGAACTCCGTGTCGTGCCAGTACGCGCGCGGATGACGGCCGCGCATCGCCGAAAAATGCAGCGCGAAATTGGCCCCGCCGAGGAACATGAAGACCGTTGCGATTGCGTCGATCGCCGCATTGTCGAAATAAGCGAGGCTTGCGTCGTGAGTCGAAAAGCCGCCGGTCGACAGCGTGCTGAAGGCATGGCCGACGGCGTCGAAGCCGCTCATGCCGGCCAGGTAATAGCCGAGTGCGCAGGCGGCGGTCAGCAGCGCATAGATCACCCACAGGGCCTTGGCCGTTTGCGTGATGCGTGGCGTCAGCTTCTGGTCCTTCATCGGCCCGGGCGTTTCGGCCTTGTACAGCGACATGCCGCCGATGCCGAGCACGGGCAGGAGCGCGACCGCCAGAACAATGACGCCCATGCCGCCCAGCCACTGGATCTGCTGGCGGTAGTACAGGATGGACTTTGGCAGCTCGTCGAGGCCGGTGATTACCGTGGCGCCCGTGGTCGTGAAGCCGGACACGGCCTCGAACACCGCGTCGGTGAAGCTGAGCTCCGGCACATCGCTCAGCAGGAATGGCGTCGCGCCGGCCACGGCCAGGCAGATCCAGAACACGGCGACGACCAGGAAGCCGTCACGCAGCCGCAGGTCGCGGCGCACATGCCGCACCGGGAACCACAGGATGAGGCCGACCGCCGCAACGATCAGGAAGGAATCCAGGAATGGCTGCCAGTGGCCGTCGCCGAAGGCAAACGAGACGCCGATCGGCGGCAGCATCGTCATGCTGAAAATGACGAGCATCAGCCCCAGGATGCGCTGCACCATCCGGAGATTCATGCGCGTGTGCCGGCCTGGAACAGCCGGCCTACATCCTCCACGTGACGGCGGTCGGTCAGGAACAGGATCACGTGATCGTCCGCTTCGATGACCGTGTCATGGTGCGCCATGATCACTTGCTCGCCGCGCACGACTGCGCCGATGGTGGTTCCTTCCGGCAGGTTAATCTGGTCGATGCGCCGGCCGGCGACTGGCGAATTGCGGCTGTCGGCGTGGACGATCGCTTCCATCGCCTCGGCCGCACCGCGGCGCAGCGAGTGTACGCGCACCACGTCGCCACGGCGCACATGGGCGAGCAGCGCCCCGATCGTGATCGTCTGCGGCGAAATTGCGATGTCGATCTTGCCGCCCTCCATCAGCTCCGCGTAGGAGGGCTTGTTGATCAACGCCATCACGCGCCGCGCGCCGAGGCGCTTCGCCAGCATGGCGGACAGGATATTGGCCTCTTCGGCATTGGTGACCGCCACGAACACATCGGTCTCGTCGATGTTCTCTTCGAGCAGCAACTCCTCATCGGCAGCATCGCCGGTCAGCACCAGGGTGTTACGCAACGTCTCGGCGGCACGTCGCGAGCGCTCGACATTGCGGTCGATCAGCTTGACCTGGGCGCGGTCCTCGAGGGCGCGCGCGAGCCGGAAACCGATGTTGCCGGCGCCGGCGATGACGACGCGCCGCACCGGCGCCTCTTCGGTGATCAGCTCCTTCATCATCGCGCGCATGTCGTCGCGGGCGGCGATGAAGAACACCTCATCGTGCTCGGCGATGATCGTGTCGCCTTCGGGCTTCACATTCTGGCCGCCGCGGTAGATCGCAGCGACGCGCACTTCGCGATTTTGTATGTGGGCGCGCAGCTCGCTGAGCTGATGACCGACCAGTTTGCCGCCCTTGAGGGCGCGCATGCCGACGAGACGCACGCGGCCGTCGGCGAAATCGAGAACCTGCAACGCGCCCGGGTAGCGAATCAGTCGCTCGACGTAATCGGTGACAAGTTGTTCGGGGCTGATCGCGAGGTCGACCGGAATCGCGGCGTCGCCGAACAGCTCCGGGCGCCGGTGGTAATCGCCGGAGCGGATGCGCGCGATCTTGGTCGGCGTGCGGAACAGCGTCCAGGCGATCTGGCAGGCGATCATGTTGACTTCGTCGCTGTTCGTGAGCGCGACGATCATGTCGGCACCGTCACCGCCCGCGGCCTCGAGCACGGCCGGGTGCGCGGCGTTACCCGACACCGTGCGGATGTCGAGCCGGTCCTGCAGGTCGCGCAGGACTTCATCACGGGTATCCACCACCGTGACGTCGTTGTTCTGTTCGCGGGACAGTTGATGTGCAGCAGTGCTGCCGACCTGACCGGCGCCGAGAATGATGATTTTCATGGCCTCGGATTCTAGCGCAGCGCGGCACGCCCGGCCGGGGGGAACGGCGGCATCGTTACCCGGTGCCCACGGGATCCGGCGGGGTTTCTCGCTCGCAAACTCCGCCGGAACTTACGAGTTTGCTCGCGAGAACCCCGCCACCTCGCGGGCACCGGGCCCCGCCCACCTGGCCCGCGCGACTTGGGGGTGCCACAACCGGCGCGCGAGGTGACGGGGTGTCCCCGAGCGAAGCATAAAGTTCTGGCGGAGCGAGGGGACACCCCGTCGGATCCCGCGCGCCGGAAGCGGCAGTACAGTCCGCGCGACCTACGTCAGCGGATCTGCTCGAGCCGCGCCAGCGAGAACATCAGCCATTTCTGGCCTGCATCCTCGAAGTTGACGTGGACCTGCCGGTTCTCGCCATTGCCCTCGAAGCGCAGGATCGTGCCCTCGCCGAACTTCGGATGGCGCACGCGGGCACCCAGGCGCATGGGCGTTTCTTCTCCCGCGGGCGGCGGCGCGGCGCGTGACCGTCGTTGCGGCGCGCCGCTGCCAATGTCGGCGCCATGACGGATGATGGCCGGTCCGGGGGCGGTATACAGCGGCCGGCTGACCAAAATGCGGGGCCTGATCTCCTCGATCGCTTCCGGCGGCAGTTCCGACAGGAAACGCGACGGGTCGCGGTAGGACGTATGTCCGAAGATGCGCCGGCTCTCCGCATGGGTGAGGTACAGGTGCTGCATCGCGCGGGTGAGGCCGACGTAGCACAACCGCCGTTCTTCGGGCAGCTTGTCGGCGTCGAAGGCGGAGCGTTCCGACGGGAACAGCCCCTCCTCGAGCCCGACGATGAATACGGTCGGGAACTCGAGACCCTTGGCCGCATGCAATGTCATCAGCTGCACGCAGTCGAGCCCCGTCGCGGCCTGGGTCTCGCCGGATTCGAGCGTGGCATGGGCGAGGAATGCCGGCAGCGGTGCCAGGCCGTCGTCATTCTCCGGGATGAAGCCCTCGGCTGCGTTGACGAGTTCGTCCAGGTTCTCGACACGCGCCTCGCCCTTGTTGTCTTTCTCCCGCGCATGGTGCGCGCGCAGCCCCGAGTTCTCGATGACCACGCGCACCTGCTCGTGCAGCGGCAGTTCCGCAATCTCGGTGGCGAGGCGATCGATCAGCGCGAAAAACCCCCTGAGGGCGCCGGCTGCGCGCGCCGGCAGCGTGGGCAGAAGCGCCTGCCCGGCATCCCACAAGGTCTGGCCTTTTTCCTTTGCGGTCGCGCGCAGCTGGTCGATGGTCGCATTGCCGATGCCACGCGTGGGCAGGTTGACGACTCGCTCGAAGGACAGGTCATCGCCGCGCACCTGGGTCAGGCGCAGATAGCAGAGCGCGTCCTTGATCTCGGCGCGCTCGAAGAACCGCAAGCCGCCATAGACGCGATACGGAATGCGCGCCGCCATCAGCGCCTCCTCGAAGGCGCGGGACTGGGCATTGGAGCGATACAGCACGGCCGCTGCGGTGAGTGGCAGGCCGGTGCGCTGGTGTTCGCGAATTCGCTCGAGCACGAAATCGGCCTCGTCGCGCTCGTTGAAGGCGGCGTAGACGCGGATCGGCTCGCCGCCCTTCGCCGCGGTCCACAACTCCTTGCCCATCCGATCGGTATTCTTCGCGATGATCGCGTTGGCGGCGGCGAGGATCACCGGTGTCGAGCGGTAGTTCTGCTCGAGCCGGTAGACGGTTGCAGAAAAATCGCGGCGGAAATGCTGCATGTTCTCGACCCGCGCGCCACGCCAGCGGTAGATGGACTGGTCGTCATCGCCGACCACGAATGGCATGCCAGGCCTGCCTGCGAGAAACTTGAGCCATTCGTACTGGACACTATTGGTGTCCTGGAACTCGTCCACCAGCAGGTGCCGGAAGCGTTCGCGGTAATACGCGCCGAGATCCGCGACGTCGCGCAGCGTCTCGAAGCTTCTGAGCAGCAGCTCGGCGAAATCCACGACACCCAGCTGCTCGCAGCGCTGTTGATACTGCTCGTAGAGCCTGATCAGCTGCTGGCGCGTCGGGTCACCGCGGTCGTCGAGGCGCTTCGCGCGCCGGCCCTCGTCCTTGTTGGCATTGATGAATCCCTGTACCTCACGCGGGACCCAGCGTTGCTCGTCAAGTCTTTGCTCGCGGATGATCTTGCGCACGAGCCGGTGCTGGTCTTCCTCATCGAGGATCTGGAAGGACTGCGGCAGGCCGGCTTCGCGCCAATGGCGGCGCAACAGCCGATGGGCGATGCCGTGGAATGTTCCGACCCACAGCGCTCCGCCGGGCATGTCCAGCAGCGCCTCGATGCGACCGCGCATCTCGGCGGCCGCCTTGTTCGTGAAGGTGACGGCCATCAGCCCGTGCGGCGATACGCCGTGCTCGCGAATCAGCCAGGCGGCGCGATACGTCAGCACGCGTGTCTTGCCGCTGCCGGCGCCGGCCAGCACCAGGATCGGGACCAGCGGTGCCGTGATGGCTCCGCGCTGGGCGTCGTTCAGCGATTCGAGGAGGTCGTGGCGCGGCATGGGCAAGGAAAAGGGGACGCTACCCTTTTCCACGAAAAGGGTAGCGTCCCCTTTTCCTTTCGAAAAGGGTAGCGTCCCCTTTTTCTTTTTCCTTGTCCTGGGCGAAATTCGCGAGGGCGAGTGCGAGCGCGATGACCACCGGTCCCAGGAACATCCCGATCACGCCGAAGGCGACGAGGCCGCCCAGCACGCCGATGAAGACCGCGAGCGTCGGCACGACGGCACGGCCTGAGATCAGCAAGGGTTTCAGGAAGTTGTCCACGGTGCTGACAACAAGACCAATCACTGCCAGCACGATCGCGGCGCCGTAGCGGCCCTGGAACAGCAACGTGCCGACCGTCGGCACCCAGACCAGCGCCGTGCCGCCGAAGGGCACGATGGACAGCACCGCGCCGATCACGCCGAACACGACGGGCGCGGGGAGGCCGACCACCGCAAAGCCAGTGCCGAGCAGCAGCCCCTGGATCATCGCGGTCACGACCGTGCCGAGCACAACCGCTCGGGTCACCGCTCCGAGCCGGTCCTGCAGCTCGTCGCGCCGCCCTGGTTCGAGCGGCACGAGATTGATCGCTGCGCGCGCCATCCCCTGGCCGTCGCGGATGAAAAAGAACAGCAGGAACAGCATCACGGTGAAATTCAGGACCGTGCCGAGGGCGCCGAGCAGCGCCGTGCCGCCGAGTGCGGCGAGCTTTTCAAACGCGCCCTTCGCGCGCTCGAGCAACCAGGCCTGGGCATCTGCCGCGCTGATGCTGGTGTACCGATCGAGCCATTCGAATACGCGGCCGAGCAACGGCAGGCCGGCGAGATCGGGGATCCCTTGGCCCTGATGCTGTTCCAGCCAGTGCTGGAGCAGGACTGCGAGGCTAGCGGCCTGCTGTCCAAAAGCAATGGCGAGCGCCGCGAACGGGCCGATGAACATCAGCAGCACGAAAATCGTCAGCAATGAAGCTGCGGCCGAATCGCGGCCGCGCAGCCAGCCAGTGAGACATGCCTGCGCAGGCTGCAGCAGGAACGCGAGAAAGATCGCCCAGGCCAGTGGTGCGAAGAACGGCTCGAGGATCTGGTACATCAAGGCCGCGAGCAGCGCGAGACCCGCGACCGCAAGCACGCGTTCGTAGAACCGCAGGTCGCCCGATTCGTTCATGCGCGATGCCTCTAGAGCGCTGCGCGGATGCGCGCGGCGTGGGCCGACAGCATCGCCGAATCGACTTTCGGCCCGCCGTGCATGTCGAAATCCACGCCACTGTAGCGTGGAATCACGTGAAAGTGCAGGTGGAAGACAGTCTGGCCGGCGCCCAGGCCGTTGAGCTGCGCGATCATCAAGCCAGGCGGGTCGAAGGCCTTCCTGATCGCCGCAGCAATGCGCTGCGTCGTGCGGATTGTTGCGGCGAGCGCCTCCGGTGGCGCGCTGAAGATGTCCTCGGCGGAAGCCCTGGGAATCACCAGCGTGTGGCCCGGGGCCTTCGGCATGATGTCCATGAACGCGAGCGTATCCGCGTCCTCGTAGACGCGATGGCAGGGTATTTCACCGCGCAGGATGCGAGCGAAGATGTTGTCGGTGTCATAGCTCATCGAGGCGCTCCGGTTCCAGTTCGATCGTCAGCAGGCAATGATCGGGCCAGCGCGGCCCCGCCGGGTAGCTCCAGGCGCGGTAGGAATCCGGCACCAGTGCGCCTGCGAGTCTCTGGCCGAGGACGAAGTGATCGATCGGCTGTCGCGGGCCGTAGCGGTTGCCGCAGGCTATCGCTCCGTGACTGGCCCCGACATTCACGAGCTCTGCCCCGGCGGGATCGCCATCATTGATTTCGGGCCACATCGCCACGATTCGGCCCTGCGCATCGCGCGCTGCCTTGGCCTCATTATCGAAGCGCCGGTTGAAGTCGCCGATCACGGCGAATGCGTTGTCGGCGCGTGCGCGCCGGTCGATCCAGTCTTCCAGGATCGGCACCTGCTGCTGGAGTTGCCGGCAGGCGTCGCGCGGCTCGGTGAGCGGGTCGCCGCTGCAGGCGGACTTGAGGTGCACGGCCAGCAGGCGAATGGCGCGATCCGTGCCTGGGTAAATCGTCAGGTCGGCGCCGCGACGCACGTACTCGTCGAGGCCGAGCGGGCGGTAATCGCGGTCGCAGCGATGCGGGATGCCGCGGCGGACCGCGAAGCCGACGTTTTGCACGTTGTGCCGGCTTGTGAAGCAGAAAACGTATTGCGGGAATATCCGCTTCGCCACTTCGCGGCCGTCAATTTCCTGCAATGCGATGACGTCAAGCTCAGCGTCGGCTGCAAAGCCGCGCAAACGCGCCAGGTCCTGTGCGCTCCAGCGTCCCTTGGGGATCAGGTCGCAGGGAAACGTGCGGTCGTGGCCACCCGCGCGCTGGTCTTTGCCGAAGCAATTTCCGGCAAGCGCGTCGAACGTTTCCGGCGTCATCATCCATTCGAGATTCCAGGTTCCGATCCGCAGCCGGTCGGCGCCTGCCGCCGGTATCGAAAGCGCGAGCGCGAAGGCAAGTGCTGCGAGGCGGATCATTCGCGTGCCTTGCGCCGGTTGGCGACGAGATCCTGTACCACAGCGGGATCCGCGAGTGTGGAGGTGTCGCCGAGCTGGTCATGTTCGTTCGCCGCGATCTTGCGCAGGATGCGCCGCATGATCTTGCCCGAGCGTGTCTTCGGCAGCGCCGGCGCCCACTGGATGAATTCAGGCTGCGCAATCGGGCCGATTTCCTTGCGCACCCACAGTATCAATTCTTTGCGCAGCGCATCAGACGGCTGCTCGCCCGCCTTCAACGTGACGTAGGCGTAGAGGCCCTGGCCCTTGATCTCGTGCGGAAAGCCGACGACCGCAGCCTCTGCCACCTTCGGATGCGCGACGAGGGCGCTCTCAACCTCGGCCGTGCCGATGCGATGGCCGGAGACATTGATGACGTCGTCCACGCGGCCGGTGATCCAGTAATAGCCGTCCTCGTCGCGCCGCGCACCGTCGCCGGTGAAGTACATGCCGGGATAGGTCTTGAAGTAGGTATCGATGTAGCGCTGGTGGTCGCCATAGACGGTGCGCATCTGGCCGGGCCAGCTGTCCAGGATCACCAGGTTGCCGTCGGCCACGCCCTCGAGACCGCGGCCCTCGGCATCCACGAGCCCCAGGCGCACACCCGGCAGCGGCAGGGTGGCTGAGCCGGCTTTCAGCGCCGTCGCGCCAGGCAGCGGCGATATGAGTATTCCGCCGGTTTCGGTTTGCCACCAGGTGTCCACGATCGGGCAGCGCCCGTCACCGACCACGCGGTAGTACCACTCCCAGGCCTCGGGGTTGATCGGCTCACCGACCGTGCCAAGGAGGCGCAGGCTCCTGCGCGAGCAGGCCTTCACCGGCGCATCGCCATCGCGCATCAGCGCGCGGATCGCGGTCGGCGCCGTATAGAAGATGGTGACCTTGTGCTTGTCCACGACGCGCCAGAAGCGCGACACGTCCGGGTAATTCGGCACGCCCTCGAACATCAGGCTGGTCGCGCCATTCGACAGCGGGCCGTACACGATGTAGCTGTGGCCCGTGACCCAGCCGACGTCTGCCGTGCACCAGTAGATGTCCTCTTCGCGGTAGTCGAAGACACAGGAGAACGTGAAGTTCACAAAGACGAGATAGCCGCCGCTCGTGTGCAACACGCCTTTGGGCTTGCCGGTAGAGCCAGAGGTATAGAGGATGAAAAGCGGATCCTCCGCATTCATGCGCTCGGGTTCGCAAACCGGCGGCTGTGCCGCAGTCAGCTCGTGGTACCAGAGATCGCGGCCAGCGACCCAGTTCACCTGAGCTCCCGTGCGGCGCACGACGATGACGTTCCTGACTTTCAGCCCGCGGGAAGCTATCGCCGCGTCAACATTGGATTTGAGCGGAATCGTCTTGTTGCCGCGTACACCCTCGTCGGCCGTGATCACGAGTGTCGATTCGCAATCCTGAATTCGCCCGGCCAGTGACTCAGGAGAAAAGCCGCCGAACACGACGGAGTGCACGGCGCCGATGCGCGCGCAGGCCAGCATCGCGACCGCCGCCTCGGGGATCATCGGCATGTAGATCGTGACGCGATCGCCCTTGGCGACGCCCACGGCGCGCAGCGCATTGCCGAAGCGGCAGACTTCGGCGTGCAGTTCGCGGTAGCTGATCGCGCGCGAGCTGCCGGGATCGTCGCCCTCGAACAGGAGCGCCGTCTTGTCGCCACGCGTCGCGAGCTGGCGGTCCAGGCAGTTGACGGAGACGTTCAGTTCGCCGTCCTCGAACCAGCGCACGCGAAAATCGGCGGGATCGAAGGAAACGTCCTTGATGCGCGTCGGGAAGCGCGTCCAGTCGATGCGTTTCGCAATGCGCGCCCAGAATCCTTCCGGGTCCTGTACGGATTCCCTGTACATCGCGTCGTAGTCCGCGGCCTTGACCCGGGCGTCCCTGGCGAATGCCTCCGGGACGGGGTGTTTGTGCACGATCATGGGGCTGATTCTAGCGGCATTGATGCAGGTCAAGGCACCGGCTGGGCCAATACGTAATCTGAGCGCAGGGCTCCAGGAGCAGGCCATGAACAGAATTGTGTTGCTTTCGCTGTTATTCGCCGCACATGCCGCCGCGGGCGAAGGACTGGACACGCTCGTCACGGATGGCAAGGCGGGGCTCGACCTGCGTTACCGCTACGAAAGTGTCGAGCAGGCAGACAAGCCCTCCACCGCAGGAGCCAATACCCTGCGTCTGCGACTGAATCTGGCGTCCGGCAGCGTCAACGGATTCTCCGGCTTTGCCGAGTTCGATCACGTGCAGGTCATCGGTGGCGAGCATTACGACAGCACGCGAAACGGCCTGACGAACTATCCCGTCGTCGCCGACCCCGAAGGCACCGATCTGAATCAGATTTATCTGCAGTACGCGGGCCCGGCCGGCACGACCGTCCGCCTGGGCCGCCAGCGTATCCGGCTGGACAATGAGCGGTTCATAGGCCCTTCTGCGTGGCGGCAGAACGAGCAGACCTTCGATGCATTTTCGTTGGAGACGAAGGCACTGACCGGCGCCACCGCCACATACGCTTATATAAATGAAGTGCGGCGCGTGTTCGGGCCGGATCCCGGCGCACCGGCGGAAACCTTCGATAGCAACAGCCATGTGCTGAACCTGAAACTGACCAAGCTCCCGGTTGGCGCATTGACGTTCTATGGATATTTCCTGGATTTTGATAACGCACCCCAGTTGTCGGCGGATACCTATGGCGCCCGCTACGACGGCAGCCACGCGCTCGGAGAGAAAATGAAATTCGGCTGGACGCTTGAGTACGCGCAGCAGCGGGACGCCGGTGACAACCTGGCCAGCATCGACGCGGATTACAGCCTTATCGAACTGAGCCTGAAGGGCTCCGCGGTCGGCGTCATCGCTGGCTGGGAAGTGTTATCCGGCGAGTCCGGCACGTTTACATCGACGACCAATCCCGCTTTCCAGACTCCGCTCGCGACCCTGCACAAGTGGCAAGGCTGGGCCGATAAATTCCTGACGACGCCGAGTGCCGGCATCGAGGACACTTACGTGGGGATCAATGGCAGCTTTGCGGGATTCAATGGCCAGGCCGTCTGGCATGACTTCCAGGCGGAAGCGACCAGCCTGGATTACGGGACCGAGCTGGATCTCCTGGTGTCGAGAAAATTCGCAAAGCGTTATGAAGTGCTGGTCAAGTACGCGGACTATTCCGCGGACGGTCTTTTCACGGACACGCGCAAGTTCTGGCTGCAATTCGGCGCGGCGTTCTGAAGCCTGCGCTTACAGCCCGGCTTCCTTGAAGGTGTCGCAGGCTTCGAGCGTGCCGGTATCGAAGCCACGCCGGAACCAGCGCACGCGCTGCTCCGATGTGCCGTGCGTGAAGGAATCTGGAACGACCTGACTCCCGGCGCGCCGCTGCAGCCGGTCGTCGCCGACCGCGCTTGCCGCATCCAGCGCCTCCTCAATGTCCCCCGGCTCGAGGATGGCCGCGGTCTGCTCGGCATGGCGCGCCCACAGCCCGGCGTAGCAATCCGCCTGCAATTCCAGCCGGACGCTCAACTGATTGGCCTCGATTTCATCGACGCGCTGGCGCAGTTCCTGGACGCGCCCCGATGTGCCCAGCAGCTTCTGTACGTGGTGACCTACTTCGTGCGCAACGACGTAAGCCTGCGCAAAATCGCCGCCGGCACCGAGGCGCTGGTCCAGCTCGTCGAAGAATGACAGATCGATGAACACGCGCTCGTCCGCGGGGCAGTAGAACGGGCCCATCGCCGCTTCGGCAAAGCCGCAACCGGAATCGACGGCGCCGGAAAACAGCACCAGCTTCGGCTTGCGGTAGCTGCCGCGCAGCCCCGTCATCACGACGCTCCAGACGTCCTCGGTGTCCGCGAGCACCACGGCGATCTGTTTGCGACGCTCCGCCTCGGTTGCGGTCTCGCGATAGGGCCCTGAATTTCCGGGCTCTGATCCGACTTGCGACGTTTGCACGCCACCGAGCAGTACCGAGGGATCGACGCCGAAGTACATGCTGATCAGGTAGACGGCGACCAGGCCGATCCCGCCGATTCCGGCGGTACGGCCGACTCGCAGCCCGCGCCGGTCCTCGATGTTGTCGCTCTCTCTGCGTCCGCGCCAGCGCATCGTTTTCTCCCTGGTGCTACCAGGCGAGACCGTATTGCCTGGCCAGCAGCCAGGTCAGCGTCACCCACATCAGTATCGCAAGCGGCAGGCCGGCGCGGACGAAGTCCTGAAATCGGTAGCCTGCCGCGGCCATGACCAGCAGATTGGTTTGATAGGCCATCGGCGTCGCGAAACAGATATTGGCGCCGAACAGCACCGCCAGCACGAATGGGCGCGGATCCACGCCAAGCGACGCCGCCAGCGCCACGGCAATCGGCGTGCCGATGATCGCGGCCGCGTTGTTGGACACAAAGTTCGTCACGATCCCCATCAAGAGCATCAGTGCGCCGACCATCGCAGCCGGCGGCACATATTCGCCCAGCAGGGCAAGCGAATTGCCAGCTGTGGCGATCAGGCCGGTGGCCGTCATCGCCTCGCCAATTGCGAGGCTGGCGACCACGATCAGGATCACCTTGGAGGACAGTGCGTCGGTTGCATCCTGCCAGCGCAGGCAGCCGGTCAGTAGCATGGCCGCGACACCGAGCGCCGAGGCCAGCACCATCGGCAGCAGCCGGGTGGCGGCGAGTGCAATGACACAGGCCATGATCAGAAGCGCAATCGGCGCACGCCGCGTGTGCGGCAGCTCTACCATCGCGTCGAGGATCAGGACGCCCACTACGGTGCGCAAAGCCTCGATCTTTTCCATCGGTCCCTGCAGCAGCACAACGTCGCCGGCGCGGAGCGTCGCATTGGCCGGATTCAACGGGCTTTCCCGTCCGGGCCGGTGGATGCCGACGATCGCGAGTCCGTGCTGGTCGGCAAAGAGACCAGCGCCGCGCGTCGTGCCGGCCAGGTCCGATTCCGCGGTGATCAGCACCTGTGCCATCGTTCGCCCGGCACCACCCGGGGCTTCCTGGTGCTCACGCGCGTGAATCCGGGCGCCGAGCACCGCGGCGTGTTCGCGCAAGCCTTCCGGCGTGTCCTGGATCAGCAGCCGATCGCCGGCCTGCAGGCGCAAGGTCGGCAACTGGACGATTTCGATACCGCCGCGCACGAGGCGAAATGGTCGCATCCCACGGGCCCGCTGCAGGACTTCGTGCAGCTCACGCCCGGCTGCAAAACCGCGCTGGTGGACCTCGAGCGCGGCATCGAAGGTGAGCGAAACGCGCGGCCGGTTGGCGCTGTCTTTCGGCAACAGGCGCGGCACGACCAGCCACAGATAGGGCAAGGCGATGGCGGCCGCGATCGCAACGATGTAGGAGAAATCGAACAAGCCGATTGGCGGAATCCCGAGCTTCTCGGCGATGCCGACGACCAGCAGGTTCGTGGATGTGCCGATGGTCGTCGCCATGCCGCCGATGACCACGGCGTAGTTCATCGGTAGCAACGTGCGCGTCGCGCTGGTGCCGGTGCGGGCTGCGATCGCGACCAGCACCGGCATCATCAGCACGACGACCGGGGTGTCGTTGATGAAGGAACTGGCCAGCAGGCAGAACATCAGCATCAGCAGGAACGCAAGTTGCGGCGCGAATGACCAGAGGCGCGCCAGGCGGCGCACGAAGGGCTCCAGCGCGCCGGTGGTGACCAGTCCGTGACCCAACACCATCAGAAAACAGATCGTGACCAGCGCCGAATTGCCAAATCCGGCCAGAAACTGTTCCGGGCCGAGTGGGCGATCGCCCCGGTCGTAGGGGAACAGGCCGAACAGCAACATCAGCGCCAGCAGCGATAGCAGCGCCGTGCTCTGCACCGGCAACTGCTCCTTGGCGAACAGCCAGAAGGTGGCGATCGTGATCGCGAGCACCGCGACCGCGTGCGGATCGATAAAGCCCCAGTCCATCGACCGCAGTCTACTTCAGGAAAACGCGCGTGGCAGGTAGTGGTCGATCAGGAGCGCCGCGAACAGCAGCGCCAGGTAATTGATGGAATAACGGAAGGTGCGCATCGGCAGGTCGGCGCGATCGGAAACGCGCAGTGCCCAGGCATAGCGCAGGAATACACCGTCCAGCACCAGCGCCGTCGCGAGATAGGGGAGGCCGGCCATGCCGGTCAGCCAGGGCATGACTGTCACGACCGTCAACAGGATCGTGTAGTACCAGATGAAGAGCTTGGTGTACTCGACGCCGTGGGTGACCGGCAGCATCGGAATGCCGACCCGCGCGTACTCGTCGCGCCGCGCAATCGCGAGCGCCCAGAAATGCGGCGGTGTCCACGCGAAGATGATCAGGAACAGCAGCAGCGCATCGGCGTGCATTTCTCCCGTGACCGCGGTCCAGCCCAGTACAGGCGGTGCCGCACCGGCAGCCCCGCCGATCACGATGTTCTGCGGCGTCGCGCGCTTGAGCCACACCGTGTAGACGACTGCGTAGCCGATCAGCGAGAAGAAAGTCAGGATCGCCGTCAGCGCGTTGACCAGCAGCGCCAGGATCAGCATCGAGCCTGCGCCAAGGACAAAAGCGAAGGCCAGCGCATAGGCCTCGGATACTGTGCCGCGCGGCAGCGGGCGCGACCGCGTGCGGGACATTTCTGCGTCGATGCGCCGGTCGAGCACATGATTGATCGCGGCGGCCGAGGACGCGGCGAGCGCGATGCCGATCGTGCCCCAGACCAGGGCGCCAGCGGGCGGAAAGCCCGGAACGGCCAGGAACATGCCGACGATCGCCGTGAACATGATCAGCGAGACGACCCTGGGCTTGGTCAGCTCGAGGTAATCGCGCGCCTTGGCCCAAATGTCGGGGCTTGCCGTGCTGCTTGCGTCGTGTTCCCTGGTGTTCATCGGGGTCGGAAGATGCTAGCACAGCCCATGTTCATGGCTCCTGCGGCAACCCGGTCGCAGCCGTGACGCGTCGTGCGACGCTTTCGAGCAGCGTGCGCAGGAATTCGGCGAAGACACGTACCCGCGCGAGTTTTTGCGCGGCGGGCGTGTGTACGATCGAGAGCGGCGGGCCGGGCAGCGTGGACTCCGGCAGCACCAGCACGAGTTCATTGGTGGCGAGCGCGCGCGCGGCCAGCAGGTCCATGGTCTGTGTGATGCCGGCCCCGTGCACGGCCGCGAGCATCGCAGCCTCGGCTTCATTGACCGTGAATCGAAACCCGGGCTGCTCCGGCAGGGAGCCGGCCTCCGGGGCGAAGCGCCAGGGCCGCGGCTGGTGCGAATCCGCCGGGATCGAGCCGATCAGCGCATGGCCGGCAAGATCCGCGACCGTGCGCGGCCACCCGTGCTTCGCGAGATAGCCGGGCGATGCACAAGTGATCCAGCATGAGCCTGCGATGCGGCGCGCGACCAGATTCGGGTCGGTGACGGTGCCGGCGCGCACGGCGAGATCGACCTTTTCCTGCACCAGGTCGACGAGGCGCTCGTTGAGCCGCAGTTCCAGGTCGATGCCGGGGTAGCGCGCGAGGAATTCCGGCAGTGCCGGCAGCAGGAGGTGCCGGCCAAAGGATCCGGGCACGTCGACGCGCAAGCGCCCTTCCGGCTGCTCCTGGGTCCGGCGCAGCATTTCCTCGGCAGCGCGCAGTTCGGTAAAGACACGTTTGCAGTGCCCGAGGTATTCGGTGCCTGCAGGCGTCAGTGCAACCTTTCGCGTGGTCCGGTTCAGGAGCCTCAACCCGAAACGTTTTTCGAGCCGGCGCACATGCGTGCTGACCATCGCGCGCGACAGGCCCAGATCATCCGCGGCGCGCGTGAAAGACCCCAGTTCCGCGACGCGGCTGAATGCCTGCATGGCCTGCAAGGGGTCCATGGGGAACAATTAGATCATAATTGTGAACAATGAAGTTAGTTTTAGGTTGTTTATCGGAACAATACGAATGGGTAATTTAGCCCCCGTACTCAAACAGATCGGAGGCAGCCATGTTTCTCTTCAATCGTTCCGGACTCGCCGTCACCCTGGCGCTGGTCGTCGCGCTGCTGCCCGTCCTGATCCAGTACCTGTAAGCGGCAACCTCAGGATCGCAGGCGGATCGGGCCGCCTTCGGGGCGCGGGGCGAGGGAGCGCAGCAGCGCAACCATCGCGAGCACGATTGCCGCGGCACCTGCGTTGTGCAGGGTGCCGAGCCAAAGCGGCCAGCCCTGCCAGATGAGATTCATGCCGATCATGATTTGCAGTATCAGCGTGACCAGCACGGTCGTTCCGGCCGCGCGCGTCAGAATGGTCTGACCGCGCCGCCAGACCCCCACGACGAGCAGCAGCAGCACGAGCGCCGTCAGGTAAGCGCCTAGCCGGTGTGAATAATGAATGGCGACGCGTGCGGGCGCGTCGAGCACGCCGCCCTCGTAATCGATGCCCAGTCCCCGCCACAACACGAAAGCATTCGCGAAGTCCATGTCGGGCCACCAGCTTCCATGGCAGGCCGGGAATTCCGTGCAGGCCGCCGCCGCGTAATTGGTGCTGGTCCAGCCGCCGAGTGAAACCTGCAGGGTCACGACGATCATCGCCACGATCGCCAGATTGCGCACGGGTCGTTCCGCTGCCTTCAACTCGCGTCGCTCCGGCGTGAGCGCCAGCCACCACAACAGCGAAAGAGTCGCGAGGCCACCCAGCAGGTGCAGCGTCACGATCAGTGGTTTCAGCAATAGCGTGACGGTCCACATACCGAGCAGTGCTTGCAGCACGACCAACACCACGATCAGCCAGGGCAATACGCGCGGCTGCGCCGGGTCACGGCGATTCCAGACCGAAAACGCCGCGAGGCCAAGGATCATGAGTCCGAGCGCACCCACGATGTAGCGGTGCACCATCTCGTTGAGCGCTTTCTGATAGGCGCTGACGTCGCCGGCAATTTCGGCCACCTGCGATGGATGCACCTGGCCGTAGCAACCGGGCCAGTCCGGGCAGCCAAGACCCGCATTGGTCAGGCGCACCCAGGCGCCGACCACGACCACGATCGTGCACAGGAGTGTCGCGACCAGTGCGGCGCGGCGAAACCACCTGAGCTTCGGACTCATGCGCGAACTCTAACCGATACTCGACAGGTGCAGCAGTCGCTCGAGGTCCTTGAGGAGCCCCTGCGCGCCGCCGGTGGCCGCATGGCGCATCATGAGGTTTCCGAGCGGATCGATGACATAGATCGAGTCCGTGCCATAGGGCGCGCGCGGAAACAGGGCGAGAAACGCCTGGCCCTCGGCGCCGGTGGCGCCAAGCACGAGCAGGTCCTCATCGCCTGGGCCTGGAAACCCCGGAGCGCAGCAATCGCCCGCATGCAGCAGCACCCGTTGCACGCGCATCGCGTCCTTGTCGAGCGCGAGCCGCACGCGGGCGAGTCCGGCGAGTGCTTTCGTGCAGCTCTCGGCGCAGGAGTTCCCGGCGAGATAGACCAGGGACCACGAGCCGCGCAGCACATCGGGCGATGCCGTTCCGCCATCGGGCAGGCTCAGGGCGATGGCAGGCAGCTGCTGCGGCGGGTCGATCAGTTCGCCATGCGCGGCGTTAGCCGGACGCCATGCGGAGAAATAATAAAGCCAGGCCGCCGCAGCGAATGGCACGAGGAACAGTGATGCGAGCATCAGGAAAGTGCGGCGGCCGGCCCGGCGCCTGGTGGAGACATCCGTCACGGGGCTTCCCCCTTGCGGCGCAGGCTCTGCGCAAGCCAGATCGCAATGGCCGTGGCTGCGAATGCGAACCACTGGATCGCGTAGCCGAGGTGGCGCACGTAGGTCGTGCCCGGGACCTGCCAGTTGCGCATGAAGCCATCGGGTTCCCGCGGGTCGAGCAGTATCAGCTGTGGATGCAGATCCCGGCCGAGCTGGTTCGCAAGCTCATACATCTCCGGGAAGCTGGTCAGGCGCGGCCAGCGATTGCCTGCGGGCGCCGCAAGCTCGATGCCGGGACGCGGCAGCTCATCGAGGCGTCCCGCGACCGTGCGCGGTGTCGCAGGGACCGCGACATCGGGCAGGGAGTCACGGGTGGTGCCGAATGGCACCCAGCCGCGATCGACGAGCACGGCATTGCCGTCCGACAGCAGCAGCGGCGTCAGCACGTGGACCCCGGCTTGGCCTGCTTCGCTCATGTTGTCGAGCAGGAACTGATGGTCGGTGTCGTAGCTGCCATTCGCGGTGACGCGCTGGTAGCGCGGCACGGCAATGGAAGCGGGTGGGAGCAGAAGCGCCGTTTCCGCACGGGAGAATTCCTCATCGATAAGGCGCTTTGCCGTAGCACGCCCGAGTTGCCAGTTGCCGAGTGCCACGAACAGGAGCACTGCGGCCGCCGTTGCCGCCGTCGCGATGGGGCGCAGCACCAAGCTATACTTGGGCATCCGAACAAGCGCCGGGGCTTTCCATGTCGTGGGTCAAGTGGCTGGTAGTGGTCATCTTCTTCGCGATCATCCTGAGCCTGGCATCCGCCATGCTGCATCTCGTCCACGACTACAAGGGCGAGTCGAAGCGCATGGTACGGGCTTTGACATGGCGTATCGGCTTGTCCATCACGCTATTCATCGTGTTGTGGGCGACCTGGAAACTGGGCTGGATCGAACCGCGCGGCATGAAAAGCTGAATCAGAGCGCGCGGATCGACGGCAGGTTGCGCCAGCGGCCTGCAATATCCATTCCAAAACCGAACACGAACCGGTTCGGCACGTTCACGCCGGTGAAATCGGCCACGATCGCAGCCGGGGTTGCGCGTTCCTTCAATGCGAAAGCCGCGGTCAGCACCTCAACCGCGCCCTGCTCGAGGAGGCGCGTGCGAATCGTCGCAAGCGTGCGCCCTTCGTCGAGGATGTCGTCGAGCAGGAGCACCGTGCGACCCTTGACCGGTTCCTGCGGCCCGGCGATCCAGACGAGTTCGCCACCCTGCGTGCCGGCGCCATAGCGGCGCACGTGCACGTAGCTGCATTCCAGCGCAAACGCGAGTCTTGGCAGCAGCTGGCCCGCGAACACCAGACCGCCATTCATCACCGTGATGACGAGCGGACTGCTGTGGGCGAGTCTTGCGGTGATCTCCTGTGCCAGGCGATCGAGGGCAGCCTGGACCTCGGTGGCTGGGATGATCTCGTCGGAGTCCGGCAGGTCGTCGTTCATCGGGAAATTCTACCCGTGGTGACCATGGGCTAGTCCAGATAACGCTCGATCTTCCGAAACAGGTCTACGCGGTCGACCAGATCGGTCAGCCAGTCGAGCTGATCCGATTCGAGCACCAGCACCGGCGAGAGATCGTAGCGCTTGAACCAGTCCTCGTAGAGGCGGTTGAGCTTGCGCAGATAGACGACCGGGATGTCTTTTTCCATCGCGCGGCCGCGGAGCCGGATGCGCTTTCGCAATGTGCGCACCGGGCAGCGCAGATAGATCATCAGGTCGGGTGGCCGTAGCGTCGCGCTGATCGACTGGTAGAGCTGCCAGTAGACCTTGAAGTCGCGTGCATCGATGTGATGCTGCCGGTAGAGATTGCGCGCAAAGATCTCCGCGTCCTCGTAGATCGTGCGGTCCTGCACGACGGCGCCGGGCTCGTCCTGGAGCTCGAGATGCAGCCGGAACTTGTGGGTCAGGAAGAAAACCTGGGACCGGTAGGCCCAGGTCTTCATGTCAGCGTAGAAATCCGCGAGATAGGGATTCTGGTCGTTCGGCTCGTAGAAGGGCTTGATATCGTAGCGCCGGCACAGGAACTGCGTCAGCTCGGTCTTGCCGGCGCCGATATTGCCGGCGATCGCGATGAAGCGCTTGCCTGCCATAGCCGGAGCCCCCACAGCGGGGCCTTACAACCAGTAGACGAATATGAAGAGACCGAGCCACACCACGTCGACGAAGTGCCAGTACCACGCGACCGCCTCGAACGCGAAATGCTGGTGCGGCGTGAAATGACCCTTCATGCAGCGCAGCCAGATCACCACCAGCATGATCGCGCCGACCGTGACGTGCAGGCCGTGGAATCCGGTCAGCATGAAAAAGGTCGAGCCGTAGATGCCGGTGCCGAGCTGCAGTCCGTGCTCGCGGTAGGCTTCGCCGTACTCATGGGCCTGGACGCCGAGGAAGGTGAATCCCAGCAGGAAAGTCAGCGCGAGGAAAATCTTAAGCACGCCACGGTGGCCCATCTTCATTGCATGGTGCGCGATCGTGATTGTGAGGCCCGAGGTCAGCAGCAGCGCCGTATTGACGGCTGGCAGGCCGAAGGCCGGGATGATCTCGTAGCTGCCATCATCGCGCGGACTCAGTGCGCCGGGACCGTTGCTCGGCCAGCTGGCGTCGAAGCCCGGCCACAGCAGGCCGGACACCGCTTTGGCGCCATCACCGCCGAGCCAGGGCACGGATAACTGCCGCGCGTAGAAGAGCGCGCCGAAGAATGCCGCGAAGAACATGACCTCGGAGAAGATGAACCACATCATCCCCATGCGGAATGAGCGGCCGACCTGTTCGTCATACATGCCGGCCTGGTTTTCGCGGATGACCTCGCCGAACCAGAGGAAGAACAGCGCGCAGAGCAGCAGGAAGCCGGCGCCGAGCACCCAGGCGCCGATACTCGCGCCATTCAGTGTCGCGGCCGCGCCCGCCATCAGCACGAACAGCGATGCCGAGCCGAAGAAAGGCAGGCGGCTGCCATGCGGGAAGTAGTACTGGCCAGTTTGTTTATCTTGTGCCATCTGCTCCCTATCCCTTGCCGCCGGCCAGGCGCGCCACATCGTAGAACGCGTAGGACAGCGTCAGCCTGTCAATGCCGCGTGGCAGGTCCCGGTCGACGATGAATCTCACCCGCAAGTCGCGCTTTTCGTCGCGCGTGAATCGTTGCGGCGTGAAACAGAAGCATTCCGTCTTACGGAAATACTGGGCGGCGCGCAGCGGCGTGATGCTCGGAACGGCCTGGCCGGTCGTGTCGCGGCCCGTAAGATTGTGCGCGGAATAGCGCGCCTCGTAGAGGCGGCCCGGGTGCACTTCCATCGAGGCGACGACCGGCGCGAATTCCCAGGGTCCGCTGTCGGGCACCGAGGCGGTGAACTCGACGGTGACCACGCGGCTCATGTCGGGCGCCGAAGCGTCAGGCGCTGAAGCGCGGTTCAATTGCGCGCGTGTGCCGATGCCGGTGACCTCGCAGAACACGTCGTAAAGCGGTACGAGCGCGAATCCGAAGGCGAAGCTGCCCGCCACCATCAGCAGGAGCCTGCCCACGAGACCACGGTTCGATTTGCGGGGCGGCGCTACCATCAGCCGATCTCCAGGACGCGGATCAGGACATAGGCGCACCAGACCGCGAACGAGGCCACGCCGAGTACGATCGCAAGCCGCAGGTTGGAGGCGTGCTGGCTCAATGGAGCTCCGGCGCCTTCTCGAAGGTGTGGTAAGGCGCGGGCGAGGGCACGGTCCACTCGAGACCGTGCGGCCAGTCCCAGACACCGGCAGTGGCGCGCTCCCCGCCCTTCACGCACCGGATGATCAGCCAGACGAACAGGAGCTGCGACAACCCGAAGCCGAAGCCGCCAATGGAAGAGACCATGTTCCAGTCGGTGAACTGCGTGGGGTAGTCGGGGATGCGGCGCTGCATGCCCGCGAGACCGAGGAAGTGCTGCGGGAAGAACAGCACATTGACGAAGATCGCGGTCAGCCAGAAATGCCACTTCGCAATGGTCATGTCGTACATGTGGCCGGTCCACTTGGGCAGCCAGTAATAGACCGCGGCCATGATGGCGAACACCGCGCCCGGCACCAGCACGTAATGGAAGTGCGCGACCACGAAGTAGGTGTCGTGATACTGAAAATCCGCCGGCACGATTGCAACCATCAGGCCCGAGAATCCGCCGATCGTGAACAGGAACAGGAAGGCGAGCGCGAACAGCATCGGCGGCTCGAAGCTGATCGAGCCCCGCCACATCGTCGCGGTCCAGTTGAAGATCTTCACGCCGGTCGGCACCGCGATCAGCATCGTGGACAGCGTAAAGAACAGCTGCCCGGCCAGCGGCATGCCGACCGTGAACATGTGGTGCGCCCAGACGATGAATGAGAGGAAGCCGATCGACGCGATCGCGTAGACCATCGCCTCGTAGCCGAAGATCGGCTTGCGCGAGAACGTCGGGATGATCTCGGAGATGATCCCGAATGCCGGCAGGATCATGATGTAGACTTCGGGGTGCCCGAAGAACCAGAACACATGCTGGAACAGCACCGGGTCGCCGCCGCCCGCCGCATTGAAGAAGCTGGTGTGGAAGTAGTAATCGGTCAGCAGCATCGTCACGCCACCGGCGAAGACGGGCATGACCGCGATCAGCAGGTACGCAGTAATCAGCCACGACCACGAGAACAGCGGCATCTTGAGGAGCGTCATGCCCGGTGTGCGCATGTTGACGATCGTCACGATGATATTGATGGCGCCCATGATCGACGATGCGCCCATCAGGTGAATCGCGAACACCGCCATCGGGAATGCGTTGCCGGTCTGCAGTACCAGCGGCGGGTAAAGCGTCCAGCCCGCGGCCGGCGCACCGCCTGGCACGAATAGCGTGGAGATCAGCAGCATGAATGCGAAGAACAGCAGCCAGAAGCTGAACAGGTTCATGCGCGGCAGGGCCATGTCGGCTGCGCCGATCTGCAGCGGCACCATCCAGTTCGCGAGACCGACGGTCGCCGGCATCACGGCGCCGAACACCATGATGAGTGCATGCATCGTCGTCAGCTGGTTGTAGAACCCTGGATTGAAGAGTTGCAGGCCCGGCTGGAACAACTCGGCGCGGATCAGCATCGCGAACAAGCCGCCGATCAGGAACATCGTGAGCGAGAACACCAGGTACATCGTCCCGATGTCCTTGTGATTCGTCGTCGTGAGCCAGCGCATCACGCCCTTCGGCGGCCCATGATGATCGCCGTAGCCCGCGGCCGCGTTACCGTGCGCCATGTTCGTCACTTCGTCGGGCCTCACTGTCGTAGCTCCTGTTGCGCAAGCCAGGCCTCGAATTCCGCGGGCGGCATCGCGACGACGACGATCGGCATGAAGCCATGGTCGGCGCCGCAGAGTTCCGCGCATTTACCGCGATAGGTGCCCGGCTTGTCCGCGTCCACCGATATCCACATCTCGTTCATGAAGCCGGGTATCGCATCGCGCTTCATGCCGAAGTCGGGCACCCACCAGGCGTGGATCACGTCATTGGCGGTCAGCAGCAGGCGGATCTTCGTTCCGGTTGGAATGACCAGTGGCTTGTCCACCTCGAGGAGATAATTTTCGACTGTGTACGGGTCGATACCGGAGCCGAGCTGGCGTGCGATGTCGCTCGTGCGGGCCAGGCGGCTGTAGAACGACACGCCGCGGCCGAGGTATTCGTATTGCCAGTACCACTGGTAGCCGGTGACCTTGACCGTGAGCTTGGAGCCGCTCATGTCCTCGATCTTGATCAGCTTGTCGACCGAGGGGATCGCCATCGCGATCAGGATGATCGTCGGCACGAGGGTCCAGGCCGCTTCGAGTCGCGCGTTGTGCAGGAGCTTGGTGTCCGCGACCGCACCTTTCGATTTCCGGAAGCGGATCATCGCGAAAATCATCGCGCCGAAGGTCACGACCGCGATCGCGAAGCAGATCCACAACATGATCATGTGCATGTCGTAGATCTCGCGGGACAGCACGCTGACGCCCTTCGGCATGTTCAGCAGGCTCCAGTCCGCGCGGGCGGGCAGGGCGAAAAGTGCCGCGAGGGCGCCAGCGGCTGCCGGCAGCTTCGAGTTGCGCTTCACGGTGGACACCGGAACTCCCTTGATGGTGGCCAGCGTATCGCGGGCTCACGGCCCGCGCATCCTAAGGGACGCGACAATGAGTCGCAACGGGATTTTCCCCTTTGAATCCAAAAGGATGCAGCAGAACGGCGGCGGCTCAGATCGGCCGCAGCCTGGCGGCACCGGCAAGCGCCGCCGCGGCCTCGCCAACGCCCGGATGCGCCAGCCAGGGAACGATGCCGAGGCAGGGAGCAGCGATCATTTCAGTCAGCGTGGCGATGTTGGCGTCGCGGCGAGCAAACGCGGGGTCAATGCAGTTTCCGATCCAGCCGGCGAGCCGGTAACCGCGCGCTGCAATCGCATCCGAGGTCAGGAGCGCGTGATTGAGGCAGCCGAGGCGCAAGCCGACGACCAGCAGGACTTCCATATCGAGCAGGCCCGGCAGCTCCGCGAATGATCGATGTGCATCCAGCGGCACAAGAAAGCCGCCGGCGCCTTCGGCGAGTACGACGTCTGCCGAGGCGCGAAGTATTTCGTGTGCCTTGACGATGCGGTTTGTATCGATCACGAGGCCCGCCTCCGCGGCCGCGATATGCGGCGCGATCGCGGGCTCGAACAGCCAGGGATTCACGAGTGCGTAAGGATGGCGAACGCTCGATTCCGCCTGCAGCAGCAGCGCATCCGGATTCGCGGGTCCTTCGGGGCCGGCGACCACGCCGGCCGCGACCGGCTTCATGCCGGCGACCGTGACACCTGATTCGCGCAGGCGTCGCAGCAGCGCAGCCGTAACGAGTGTCTTGCCGACGCCGGTGTCAGTGCCCGTGACAAAAAAATCGCGTCTTGCGCCGGCCTGCATCGCCTAACGTGCGCTCACGCGCGCACCATCCTCGAGTTCGCGGTCCGGGTGCACGATCAGGCGATCATTCGCCTGGAGCCCCTCGAGTATCTCGACGAGCCCGCCGCCCTGCAGTCCGGTCCGTACCGGAGTCAGGCGGGCGCGGCTGCCATCGATGCGAAACACGGCCTCGCCATTGTCTTGCCGGAAAACGGCGCTGGCGGGCGCGCGCAACACATCCGTGGCCTCGCGCAGCACGAATCGCGCGTTGACCCGATAGGCTTCCCCGAGCCGCGGCCACTCCTCACGCGGGCTGGTGATCTCGACCAGCACCCACACGCGCTGCTCCTCCACGCCGAGTGCGGAAAACTTGGTAAAGCCGCCTGGTTCGACGCGGCGTACCCGGCCTTGCAGCGGCTGCGGTTCGCCCCAGCGCAGCAGTTCGACACGCATGCCTTCACGAAGCCGCACGGCGTCGGCAGACAGAACGTCAACCTCCACTTCCATCGTGGCCGGATCGCCGATCTCGATCAGCGGCTCGCCGATCTGCACCGGACGCGCACTTTCGTAGTGGCGCCGCAGCACGATGCCTGCAACCGGAGCCCGTAACTCGAGCGCCGCTTCATACGGTTGCTCGCCGCTGTCTCGAGCCAGGATCGCCTGCGCCGCCTGCACTTCATGCACGGCGGTGGCCTCGCGAAAGCGCGCGCTTGCGGCCTCGCGTTCACCGCGTAGATACGCGGTCTCAGCGCGTTCGGCCGCCTCGGTCGCAACCAGTTTATTGAGCAGGAGCGCCCGCTGACGTTCTGCCTCGACACGCAGCTGCTGCGCGATGGTTGCCGCTGCCTTGGCCTCTTCGCGCGCGCCACCCAGGCGGGCGCGTGCGGCAGCAAGGCCAGCCTTGGCCTCCGCGCGGCTGCGCGCATCCAGCGCCGGGGCCGTAACGGGATCCAACACGACGAGAATCTGGCCGGATTTGATCGCGTCTCCGGGCTCCAGCAGCATTCGACGTGCCATGGCCGCCATGGGTGCTGCGATTACGTAGCGATCGTGCAAACGCGTACGGCCCTCGGCGTCCACGGTCTCGCGAATCGGCCCACGGTCGACGACACCGCTGTCCACGAGTTGCGCAGCCGGCCAGAAAGTGACGGCCAGCAGGATCATGACGATCAGGCCGGCGGCGGCATAGCGGATCCTGCGCGCGTTCATTCTGCGGCCTTCAGCACGGCTACGAGGTCGAGTTCATCGAGGCGGCGCCGCACGAGCAGCCCCGAGAGTGCGGTTGCCACGAGCACCGCCAGCCCGGCGAATGCGAGGCCAGATGGCGCGATCGCCAGCGGGACACGATAGAGATCCGACTCGAATCCGATGACGAGGACGGCGGCCATGCCAAAGCCAAACACGAAGCCCGGCAGCAGTGCAAGAAAAGTCAGCATGAACAGTTCGCCTAGCAGCAGCGCGCGCACCTCGCCGCGCGTGTAGCCGAGCACCCGCAGGCTGGCGAGTTCGCGGCCGCGCTCGGCCAGAGTGATGCGCGATGCATTGTAGACGACGCCGACGGCGATGCTGCCCGCCATCAGCGTCGCAATCAGCGTGAACTTCAGGATGCCTTCTGCCATCGTATCGCGAAAGCTCTGCACCATCGCCGCGCGGTCGGTGACCGCGGCGACGCGCGGCAGGCGGCGCAATTCCCGCAGGACTTCCTGCCTCGCCCCCGGCACCAGCGCAAGCCAGGCGCCGGAAATCGCCGCGCCCTCGTCGAGCAGGCGGTTGACAACCTCGCGGCGCGCGTATGCGCCGACACCAAGGTACTCGCGAACGGTGCCCACCACCGGCACGCGGACGGTGCGGCGGTGGCCTTGGAGGAACTCGACTTCGAGTTCTTCACCCGGCCGGACATCCAGGAGATCGGCCAGGTAGTCGGTCAGCAGCAGTCCATCCTGCGGCAACTCCGCAGGCCGCAGGCGATCATCGAGCACGCGCTTGAGGTCAGCGCCGGCCGGCAGGCCCTGCAGGCTGGTCCGGTATTCGCGATGGCCGTGGCGCAGGCGCACGGCGGCATGGCGAAACGGCTCGATCGCACGAACGCCGGGCAAGGCAGCGAGCTCCTCCGAGGCGCGCCACGACGTCGGCTCGGTGAACGTGACGGCCAAGTCGTCGCGTTGCGCAAATCCGAATTGCACGTCAACCATTTCGTCGATCGCGCCGGACTGGAAGCGCGACATGACCATGATGCCGATGCCGAGGCCGATGCCGAGCACCGACATCAGCGAACGGAGTGGCCGTCGTTCGAGGTTGCGCAGGATCATGCGCGCGGTCGGGTCGAGCAGTGCCCCCAGGCCGAGGCGCTCGGTCAGCGTGCGGCGAAAGACCGCCGGCGCCTCAGGGCGCATCGCCTCGGCTGGAGGAAGCACAAAGGCGCGGCGCAGGCCGCCAAATGTGCCAAGTGCCGCTGCCGCTAGCGCAAAACCAAAGGCGAGCACCACGACCGGGATCGGCAGCGACCATTCGAGGAAGGGAAAACGGTAGAAATCCATGTAGATCCCGGCCATTCCACGCCCCAGCCACGCGCCGAGGGCAAGACCGGGCAGCACGCCCGCGCTGACCAGCAACAGCACGAGTTCCGCGTAGTGCCGGCCGATCTCCCAGCGGCTGTAGCCAAAGGCCTTGAGCACGGCGATCTGTTCGCGCTGGGCGCCGACGAGCCGGCCGGTCACGATATTCAGCAGGAATGCCGCCACGCCGAGAAATATGGTCGTGAACAGGTAGGTCATCACGCGCAACTGACCGAGTTCCTCATCGAGGAAACGATGCGACGTCTGCAGGTCGCGGCCGTGCGCGCCGGTGCCGCCGTATGGCGCAAGCAGCGCATCGAGTGCGTCGATGACATCAGCCTCGCGTGCCTCGCGTGTCAGCGTGATCGCAAGGTCGTTGAATGCACCGTCCATGTCGAAGGCCATCGCCAGCGGATCCCGCGCCATCCACAGCACCGCGAAGCGCTTGAAGTCCGGAAAAAAATCGCCGGGGCGGATCTGGTAGACGAATTCTGGCGACAGCCCCACACCGCTGATCAGCAGCGCCTGCCGGCGGCCGTTCAATATCGCGACAAGGCTGTCGCCCATGCGTAAACCCTGCGCTTCAGCGAAGGCTTCGCTGACCACCACCTCGCCGTCAGTCAGCGGCACGCGGCCTTGTCGCAGGTACAGGCGATTCAGGCCGGGATCACCGGGCCCGGGCAGCGAGACGATCTGCCCGGTCACGGGCTCGTCGTAACCTTCCACTTCCAGGTTGGCGAACCCGGTCACGCGCGGTTCGACCTCCCGCACGCCGGGAATCCCGCGAATCGCCTCGACCAGCGGCAGCGGCGCGCGCTTGGCGGTAGCGAACACTTCGGCGAAGCGGTATTCGTCGTAATACAGCGCCCGTGTGTCCGACAGCGCGTGGTAATTGCTGAGCGCCATGACCATCGTGCCGATGCCGCCGACCATGACCAGTGCGATGGCCGCCATCTGTCCGCGCAGCTGGTACAGGTCGCGCAACAGCTTGCGATGCAGTGCGGTCACCAGTGCAGCCCCGCAGCCGCGGAACGCTCTGCATTGCGCCGCTCGCCGGAAATGCGCCCGTCGCTGAGATTGATGACGCGATCGGCCATGCTGCCGATTACGACGTTGTGGGTGATCACGACCGTCAGCGCTCCGGTTTCCGCATTGACGCGCTCGAGCGCCTGCAACACGAGAATCCCGGTCGTCGAATCCAGCGCGCCGGTTGGCTCGTCGCAAAGGAGGACATCCGGCCGCTTGGCGATGGCGCGCGCTATCGCAACGCGTTGCTGCTCGCCACCCGAGAGCTGGGCCGGGAAATGATCCATGCGATCTTCGAGCCCGACCAATGCGAGCGCCGACTCCGGTGTCATGGGATCGGCGGCGATCTCGGTGACGAGTGCCACGTTCTCGCGCGCGGTCAGGCTCGGAATCAGGTTGTAGAACTGGAATACGAAGCCGACATGCTCGCGACGGAATCGGGTCAGTTCCTCGTCGCCGGCTCCGGTGAGGGGATGCCCCCGGCACTCGACCACGCCCGTCGTCGGAGCGTCGAGTCCACCGAGAATGTTGAGCAGGGTCGATTTGCCGCTGCCGGACGCACCCAGCAGCACGACGAATTCCCTGGCGAACAGCTCGAGATTCACGCCGCGCAGCGCGTGAACCTCGACCTCTCCCATCCGATAGACCTTGGTCAGGCCTCGCGCGCGAAAGACCGGCGACGCGTCCGCGGCAGCGGCGTTGAGGATGGCTGGCACCCGAACATTCTAGTCGTCCTGGTCAGGCGGGGTCGTGTCTGCGGCGCCCGACTGCGCCGATCGGGACGGCGAACTCGCCATCACGTTCCGCATCCGGTCGTTCGACGGCGCCCCAGGCCTGACCGAAGACGACTTCGTAACTTGCGGGCAGCTTTCCTTCATGACGATGGCGTTCGTAGGTCTGCTCCACCGTGCGCATCGTCTGCCTTCCCGTCAGGCCGCGCGGCCGGCCGGTCGTCGCGTTTCGCGCGCCGATGCTCTTCAGGTCGCGCATCAGCGAGTAAACGTCGGGATAGGTCAGCGTGTAACGCACCACGTCGAGCACCGGTTCAACGAGTCCTGCCCGAATGAGACCGTCGCCGATGTCGTGCATGTCAGCAAAGGGAATCACGTGCGTGTAGTCATCGGCCTCGTGCCAGGCCTCGTGCAACTCGATCAAGGTGTCCGGCCCGAGAGTCGTGAATGTCAGGAGCCCGCGTGGCCGCAGTACGCGGGCCATTTCTGCGAATGCGGCATCGAGGTCGTCGCACCACGGCAGCATCAGGTTGCTGTACAGGAGATCCACGCCCGCATCGGGCAGCGGAAGCTTGAGCGCATCGGCGCAAAGACGCTCGAAGCGTCCCGCGTCATCGTGCCGGGCCGCCTCGCGCAGCATGCCAGGCGCGAAATCCGCCGCGATGACACGGGCTTTCGGCCAGCGCTCGCCGAGCGCGCGCGCCGCATGGCCGGTGCCGCAGCCAAGGTCGAGAATCGTGTCCGGCTCGAAGGCGATCCAGTCGAGGCGCTCGATCAGCTGCTGGCGGACGCGAGCCTGCAGCACGGCGGATTTGTCGTAGTTTGCGGCCGCGTCATCAAAATTGTCACGGATGGCGCTGCGATCGAGCGCACCGGTACCCGAATGGCGCGATTGCTTCGCATCGCTCATTCGGGTTGAAGGATTTCGGCGAGCGCCGCAACCAGGCCTTCGACATCTTCGTCGCGATGCGCGGCGGACAAAGTGATGCGCAGGCGCGAAGTATCCGCGGGCACCGTCGGCGGACGGATCGCCGCGACGAAGAAGCCGCGTTCGAGGAGTGCGTTGCTGGCTCGCATGGCTGAATCCGCGCTGCCCTGCAGTATGGGCTGGATCGGGGTTTCGGAAGCGGCGAGCCGGATACCTGCGGCGAGCGCGAGTTCGCGGAAGCGGCGCGTCAGCGCGAGCACCCGTTCGCGCCGCCAGGGTTCCACGATCGAGACGGCGAGCGCCGCGCGAGTCGCCGCCGCGACGGCGGGCGGCAGCGCGGTCGTATAGATGTAGGTCCGGGCGCGCTGGATCAGCGTTTCGATGAGGTCCTCGCTGCCCGCGACGAAGGCGCCGAAGGTCCCGAAGGCCTTGCCGAAGGTGCCGACGAGCGCCGGAACCTGCGCGGGCGACAAGCCGAAATGCTCGAGAATGCCGCGCCCCGATTCGCCGATCGCTCCGAGACCGTGAGCATCATCCACGGCGAGGAAAGCGCGATGCCTTGCACAAACGGCAGCGATGGCCGGCAATGGCGCGAGATCCCCGTCCATGCTGAAGACGCCATCGGTCAGTACGAGCGCCGTGCCAGATTCCTGCGCAGCAAGCTGCTGCTCGAGCGCGGCGACATCGGCGTGCGGGTAACGGTGAAGCTTCGCGCCGGACAGTCGGCCGCCATCGATCAGCGACGCATGATTCAATTGATCGCCGAAGACGTCGGCGCCGTGCCTGGCAAGCGCACCGACGAGACCGAGATTCGCCATATAGCCGGTCGAGAAGACAATTGCCCGTTCGCGCCCCGTGAACGCCGCGAGTTCCTGCTCCAATGCGTCATGCTCGGCCTGATGTCCGGTGACCAGGTGGGAAGCGCGGGCGCCGACACCGTGCATCCGTGCGGCGTGGATGAACGCCTCGACGACCTGCGGATGTGCGGCGAGACCGAGATAGTCGTTGCTGCAGAAATCGACGCAGCGTCGCCCATCGAGTTCAATTTCCGCGGACTCCGGTTTCCCCCGGCGCACCGTGCGCCGTTGCCGCCGAAGATCGTGGGCGTCGAGTTCCGCGAGCGCAGGCGCGAACGAGATCGGTGCGACAGGCACCGTCATCAACCGCTTGCGGCGGCGGGTTCGGGCCGGATACCGAGCCGCCCGAACAATGCGTTATCGCTCGAGATGTCCGGATTGCCGGTGGTCAGGAGCTTCTCGCCGTAGAAAATCGAATTGGCGCCTGCCAGAAAGCACAGCGCCTGCATCTCGTCGCTCATGGAACTGCGGCCCGCGGACAGCCGCACATGCGCGCGCGGCATCAGGATCCGGGCGAGGGCAATGATCCGCACGAACTCGATCGGATCGAGCGGCGCAGTTCCCGCGAGCGGCGTCCCCTCGACCTGCACGAGCTGATTGATCGGCACGCTCTCGGGGTGCGACGAAAGGGTCGCGAGCGTGTGCAGCAGCGCGACGCGATCGGAAGCGTCCTCGCCCATGCCGAGGATGCCGCCGCAGCAGACGTGAATGCCCGCATCGCGTACCGCGGCGAGCGTATCGAGGCGGTCCTGGTAAGTCCGCGTCGTAATGATCTCGCCGTAGAAATCCGCGGAGGTGTCGAGATTGTGGTTGTAGTAGTCGAGCCCCGCGTCTTTCAGGCGCTTCGCCTGTGCGGGTGTCAGCATGCCGAGCGTCGCGCAGGTCTCGAGCCCGAGTTCGCGCACGCCAGTCACCATGTCAGCGACGGTCTCGAGATCGCGGTCCTTCGGGCTGCGCCAGGCCGCGCCCATGCAGAAGCGCGTCGCGCCATTTGCTTTGGCCGCGCGGGCCCGCTCGATCACGGCGCCGGGGTCCATCAGCGACTCGCGCTCGAGCCCCGTGTCGTAGCGGACGCTCTGCGGGCAGTAGGCGCAGTCTTCCGGACAGGCGCCGGTCTTGATGGAAAGCAGCGTCGACACTTGAACCTCGTTGGGATCGAAGTGCCTTCGATGGACCGATTGCGCGTGAAAGAGGAGGTCGGCGAACGGCAGCGCATGGAGCGCCCTTACCTCGACGAGCGTCCAGTCGCTGCGGATTTCGCCGACCCGCTCGAGGTTCAGGCCCATGGCATTCCTCCTCTAACCCACTGAAATTGAACCAAATCGGCAGCCTGGTAGCCTGCCAGGCTTGCGGGGTGAGGAAGTATTGGAATGCTGGGGCTGTCTGTCAACCAGGACTGTGCCGGCAGGTTTACGGCCGCGCGGCAACGCTCGTACACAGACTGTTCCCGGTCACCTGCTATCTGTGCCTGGATCCCGGCCAGAAGCCGGCGCTCGATCTTTGCGCAGGTTGCGAGGCCGACTTCCCTCGGAATGAGCCCGCCTGCCCGATGTGCGCCGCCGCGGTGCCTGCGCCAGGAGAACATTGCCGCCGCTGCCGGCGGCGCCACCGCGCCTTCGATGCGGCTTTCGCGCCGTATCGCTACGAATTTCCGCTCCCCGAGCTGATCCTCCGGATGAAATACCGTGGACAACTACCGATCACGCGCATTCTCGGTTGTGTGCTCGGCAGGCGATTGGCGGATCGCGGCACTCCACAGGTCGATGCGATCGTGCCGGTGCCGTTGCACGCCGCGCGCGAGCGCAAGCGCGGCTACAACCAGGCGCGCGAGATCGCGGTCTTCGCTGCGCGCGAGCTCGAACTGCCGGTTGAGGACCGGCTTGCGCACCGCATCCGTGAGACCACGGAACAGACGGCACTTTCCGCGGGCGCGCGCCGACGCAATCTGCGTGGCGCATTTGCGATCAACGCCGGAGCCCTGCCTTCCCGTGTTGCCATCGTCGATGACGTACTGACGACCGGGGCGACCGCGGATGCGCTCGCGCTTGCGCTGCGCCGCGCCGGCTGCCGCCGGATCGAGGTGTGGGCGGTCGCGCGCGCCTGAAGGCGTTCAGCCGCGATAGAGGTAATCGAGCGCGAGCCCGACAAACACGACCAGCCCGAAGTAATGATTGTTGTTGAAGGCGCGGAAACAGGCATCGGGCTCGCGATTGCGGATCAGCCATTGCTGGTACAAGAAGAACGCGGCGCCCGCAGCGATGCCCGCGCGATACCAGAGGCCGAGCGTGGCTTCGTCTCCAACAAGCCACAGCGCGAACAGCACCATCAGCTGCATCACGCCGATGACCACACGATCCGTATCACCGAACAGGAGCGCGGTGGACTTGATGCCGATGCGCAGGTCGTCCTCGCGATCGACCATTGCGTACATCGTGTCGTAGACCGCCGCCCACAGCACGACGGCCGCGAGCAGGAGCCAGGCGATCCTCGGCACCTCACCGGTGATGGCGGCGAAGGCCATCGGGATGGACCAGCCGAATGCCACGCCGAGGAAGAACTGCGGCAGGTACACGAAGCGCTTGAGCCACGGATAGGTCACCGCGAGCAGTCCGCCGGCCGCAGCGTACAGGCGCGGGAGCGGATCGAGCTGCATCGCGAGCCAGGTCGCGATGAGCCCTAGTACGACGAAGAGTACGAGTGCCTCGCCCGGCGCGACGCGCCTGGCGGCGAGCGGCCGATCGCGAGTGCGCTCGACGCTCGGATCGAAATCGCGATCCGCATAGTCATTGATCACGCAACCGGCCGAGCGCATCACGAAGATTCCCGCAAGGAACAGCATCAGAAGTTTCTGGTCTGGCAGGCCCTGGCCCGCGATCCACAGTGCCCACAGCGCCGGCCACATCAGCAGCCAGATGCCGATCGGCCGGTGCAGCCGCATCAGCAGCGCGTACTCGCGCAAGGTGCTGCCGATCGCGAGCGCCGCGGCGCGCGTGTGGCGCGGCTTGAAGCTCGGTTTGTATTTCGGGTCGCGCCGCCGCTTCGGCGGCGGAAGCGGGCGCAGCTCTGCATTCATCGTAGCGCCTCGGGCAGGAATACTTCCTGCACCAGCAGCCGGGCACCGTCGATGGCAAACCACGAGCGGCGTGCCCAGAGTTCGGCGGGCAGGCCGGCGCTCTGGCGTAACGCGCGATGGAATAGCGCGACACCGGGTACCAGGCGCGCGAACTCGAGCGGGCCGCGCTCGAGACCGGGCACTGCCGCAAGACGCTCGCCAAGTGCAGCGTCGCCGAGTGTGGACAGCCAGCCATGGCGGGCAAGCGTCGCAAACGGAATCAAACTCTGTGCAAAGACCCAGGGGCGGCCATCGCAGGTCAGTTCGATTTCGCGCACGAACGCGGCATTCCCTGGGGCCTGCAGCAGCGCGGATTCGGCCGCCGCGAGTGGCGCCTCGCGCTCCGAGATGACGGTGAGGCCTTGCCTGCCGTCGCAACAGGCGCGCAGGCGCTCGGTCAGCAGTCCCGGTTCGGCGAGCCAGGCGGCTGCCACCGGCACTGCAGGTGGTGTGAAATCATCGAGATTTCCGCTCCAGCGCAGCAGCTTTTGTTCGTCCTGAATCGCGGCCGATTGCACGAATCACACCTTTCCATAGCGCGTAGAGGCGCCGATCCAGCGACGCTTCAATGCGCCAATGTTAGCCTCATGCGCGCGCTCCATCACGTCCGCGATGGCCTGGACCCGTGGCAGCAAGTCGGCGTCGCGCATCAGGTCGGCGACCTTGAGCTGCATGAGGCCGGTCTGGCGCGTGCCCAGGAGCTCGCCCGGCCCGCGTAGCTCCAGATCGCGGCGCGCGACCTCGAAGCCGTCGTTGGTCTGGCGCAGCACGGCGAGACGCTCCTTCGCGTGCTCGGACAGCGGTGCGTGATACAGCAGCAGGCAACTGCTGGCCTGTGTCCCGCGGCCGACGCGGCCGCGCAGCTGGTGCAGCTGGGCAAGGCCCATGCGTTCAGCGTTCTCGATGACCATCAGGCTCGCATTCGGCACGTCCACGCCGACCTCGATGACCGTGGTCGCGACCAGCAATCCGATTTCTCCGGCCTTGAAGCGCGCCATCGCGCGTTCCTTCGCGTTGGCCGGCATGCGCCCGTGCACCAGCCCGACGGTGATCTCCGGGAGCGCCTTGGCAAGCGCGGCCGCCGTGTCCTCGGCGGCCTGCGCTTCCAGCAAGTCCGATTCCTCGATCAGCGGGCAGACCCAGTAGGCCTGGCGACCCTGCAGGCAGGCGGCGCGGATGCGCGCGACGATTTCGTCGCGGCGTGAATCCGGCATCACGACGGTCTGGACGGGCGTGCGGCCCGGCGGCAGCTCGTCGATCACCGAGACGTCGAGATCCGCATAGGCCGTCATTGCGAGCGTGCGGGGAATGGGTGTCGCCGTCATGATCAACTGGTGCGGATAGCGCCCCGAAGCGCCCTTGTCGCGCAGCGCGAGCCGCTGGTGCACGCCGAAGCGATGCTGCTCATCCACGATTACGAGTGCGAGGCGCGAAAAGCGCACGCCCTGCTGGAAAAGCGCGTGCGTGCCGATCACGAGCTGCCGCTCTCCACTGGAAATTGCCGTGATTGCTGCCTGCCGCGCCCTCGCGCCCAGGCGCCCGGTCAGCAACAGGGGCTCGATGGAGAGCGGCGCGAGCCAGCGCGTGAAATTCTGTGCATGCTGCTCGGCGAGAAGTTCGGTGGGCGCCATCAGCGCCGCCTGACAGCCCGCCTCGATTGCGGTCAATGCGGCAATTGCCGCGACGATGGTCTTGCCGGAGCCGACATCGCCCTGTACGAGACGCAGCATCGGGCTTGCAGCCGCGAGATCGGTCCTGATCTCCGCGGCGACACGATGCTGGGCCGCGGTCAGCGGGAATCCAATGGTTTCCAGAAGCATTGCCGCGAGCTTTCCCGGGACCACGAGCGGCCAGCCCGGATCGCGGCGGATTTCGTTGCGAAGCGCGCGCAAGCTGAGCTGATGCGCGAGTAGTTCCTCGAATGCCAGGCGGCGCTGTGCGGGATGACGGCCGGCTTCCAGCAATTCGAGGCGCGCGGCCGGCGGCGGGCGATGCAGGAACTGCAGCGCTTCGGAGAGCCCCGGCAGTTTCAATTCACGCTGCACTTCGGGCGGCAGCAGGTCCGGCAGTTCGCCGTCCGCGAGTGCGCTGAGCGCCTGCGCGGTCAAGTTGCGCAGGCGGCCCTGCTGGATGCCCTCGGTCGCCGGGTAGATTGGCGTCAGGGCATCGACGACGGCCTGCTTGTCGGGCGCATCGGCGAGCCGGTACTCGGGATGCACGATCTCGAGCCCGACCGGACCGCGGCGGACCTCGCCATAGCAGCGCAGCCGCGTGCCGCGCGCAAGTTGCTGCTGCTGCGCACCGCTGAAATAGAAAAACCTCAGCGTCAGGAATCCCGTGCCGTCGGAGAGCCGCACCAGCAGCGTACGGCGCCGGCGGAAGACCACTTCGGCCAGTTCGATCTCGCCTTCGACCGCGACACGCGCCTCCGGCCGCAACGCGCCGATCGGCACGATGTGCGTGCGATCTTCGTAGCGATTGGGCAGCAGGAACAGCAGATCGGCGACGGTCTCGATGCCGAGCTTCGCCAGGCGCCCGGCGAGTGCCGGGCCGACACCACGCAAGGAAGTTACCGGCCGTGTCTCGGGCGTCACGGCACCAGGATGCAATCGACCTCGATCGCCGCGCCGCGCGGGAGCGCAGCGACGCCGATCGTGACCCGCGCCGGATACGGCTCGCCGAAGTACTCGGCCATCACCTTGTTGGCGGCCGGAAACTGCGCGAGGTCGGTCAGGTAGATCGTCACGCGCACTGCTGCGGCCAGGCCCGGACCCGCTGCCTCGGCCACGGCCTTGAGGTTTTCGAACACACGCCGCGCTTCGGCCTCGAAACCGCCGGTGACCAGCTGGCCGGTCGCCGGATCGAGCGCGATCTGCCCCGAGAGATACACAGCGCCTCCCGCGCCGACCGCCTGCGAGTACGGCCCGATCGCCCTCGGCGCGCGATCGCTGTGGTAGATGCTGCGTTTCATGCGAGGCTCCGCTCCACCTTCATGACGTCCGGCATGCCGCGGATCGCGCGTATCAGGCGTGCAAGATGAGCACGGTCGCGGACCTGGACCTCAAACAGGATCGTGGACGTCTCGCCCTGCGAGGAATCGACATTGACGTGGACTATATTGCTCTGCTCGGCGGCGATCTTGGTCGCGACCTGCGCGAGGATGCCCATGCGGTTGGTGACCTCGATGATGAGTCCCGCGTTGAAAAGCCGTTGCTGCTCCTTGTGCCAGATCGCGGGGATCCACTTGTCGGTCTGCTTGCCGAATGCGGCGACATTCGAGCAGTTCTCGCGGTGGATCACGACGCCACGGCCGCTCGAAAGATAGGCAACGATCGCGTCGAACGGAATCGGGAAGCAGCAGCGCGCATAGCTGACCACCAGGCCCTCGGTCCCGGCGATCGCGAGTGGCGGCGGCGGGCCGCTTTCCGGCCGGTCCTCATCGCCGGGCAACAGGCGTCGCGCGATCAGTCGCGCGAGACGCTCGCCGAGGCCGATCTTTTCCAGCAGCTCGTTGCCGTCTTTCAGCGAAAGCGCGCGCGCGATTTCGTCGAAACGGCCGTCCGGCAGGGTCTTCAGCGTCAGCTTGAACTCCTCGAGCGCCTGATTGAGCATCCGGCCGCCGAGTTCGGCGGCTTCGCCGCGTTTGAGGTTGCGCAGGTACTGGCGGATTGCGGAACGCGCCTTGGCGGTCGTGACGAAACTGACCCAGGCGGGATTTGGCTGCGCGCCCTTGGCAGTGATGATATCGACTGTCTGGCCATTGCGGAGCACCGTGCGCAGCGGCACGAGACGGCGATCGACCTTGGCCGCGACACATCGCTGGCCGACACCCGTGTGCACCGCGAAGGCGAAGTCGACGCAAGTGGCGCCGCGCGGCAGGCGCATGATGTCGCCCTTGGGCGTGAATACGTAGACCTTGTCGGGGAACAGGTCGACCTTGACGCTTTCCAGCAGCTCCTCGGCCGAGCCGTCATGCAGCTGCATGACGCCCTGCAACCATTCCCGCGCCCGGATCTGCTGGGCCTCGCCGTCGCTTTCGCCCGCCTTGTACTGCCAGTGTGCGGCGATGCCGGACTCCGCCATGCGATGCATGTCCTCGGTGCGGATCTGCACCTCGATCGGCATGCTGTTCGGCCCGAATAGTGTCGTATGCAGAGACTGGTAGCCATTGACGCGTGGAATCGCAATGTAGTCCTTGAAGCGGCCTGGCATCGGCCGGTACAGGCCGTGCACGAGCCCAAGCACGCGATAACAATCGTCCACGCTGCCGATGACGATGCGGACGCCGAACATGTCGATGACCTGCGTGAGCGGCAGCCGTTTGCGGCGCATCTTCATGTAGACGCTGAACAGGTGCTTTTCACGCGCTTCGACGCGACCCGTCACATTGCCGGCGACCAGCGCCTGGCGCAGCGCCTTGACGATCTTCGGCAGGAATTCGCGCTGATTGCCACGCGCACGCTTCAGTTCACGTTCGATGACGCGGTAACGATGCGGGTACAGGGTCCGGAAGCCCAGATCCTCGAGTTCGAGCTTGATCGAGTGGATGCCGAGCCGGTTGGCGATCGGCGCGTAGATGTCGAGTGTCTCGCGCGCGACGCTCCGGCGCTTCTCAGGCGGCATCGCGGAAAGCGTGCGCATGTTGTGCGTGCGATCCGCGAGCTTGACCATGATCACGCGGATGTCGCGGACCATCGCGAGGATCATTTTGCGGAAGCTCTCGGCCTGCGCTTCCTTGCGGCTCTTGAACTGGACCTGGTCGAGCTTGGTGACGCCGTCGACAAGTTCGGCGATTTCCTTGCCGAAGCGCTGCTCGACTTCGGCGGACGATGAAGGCGTGTCCTCGACGACGTCGTGCAGGATCGCTGCTGTCAGTGTCGCGCCGTCCATGTGCAGGTCCGCCAGGATGTCGGCGACCGCGATCGGATGCGTGATGTAGGCCTCGCCGGAATGGCGCTTCTGGCCTGCGTGCGCGGTCTCCGCGTACTCATAGGCTTCGCGCACCCGCTCGACCTGGTCGGGCGCAAGGTAGGCCTCGATCTTGGAAACGAGCTGGCCGATTCCGGGAGCGCGTCTTCCGCCAGGCAGCAGCCCGAGGATGGAAGACGCGTAGCTCATCGGCGCTTGCGCTCTGCGGTCAGTCTCCCAGGCCGAGCTGCGGTGCGCGGAAATCGACGCCGAGATCCAGCGGGTTCTCCGGGATCAGCTCCGGCGCCGGCTCGGGATCGGGCTCGCTCAGCAGGGCCATGGTGACCTTGCCGTCCGCGATCTCGCGCAGCGCCACCACCGTGGGTTTGTCATTCTCCCAGTCGACGCGAGCGTCCGCGCCGTTGGCGAGCTGACGGGCGCGCTTGGCGGACAGCAGGACCAGGTCGAACAGGTTGTCGATGTTGTGCATGCAGTCTTCGACGGTGATGCGGGCCATGGGAAAACACCGATATTTCAGGCAACTGGACCCGAAATCATACCTGATCCAGGGTGTTCCCGGCCAACTATTCCTCGGACTTCGTGCGGCGATCCCTGCTGTTGCGGCGCTCGGTCTTGGTCTTGACCGGGGGCCGGAAAGCGTCAACTTCCGCGGCCCTGCGGCCGCCGGCGCGGCGGTCTTCATGGTGCTGATACGTGCAGCGGCAGCTGTCGGGCCCGGTGCAGCCGGGTAACGGCAACTGTGGGGCTTCGCGGGACAACCAGCGTTGGTGCTCGGCAGAGGCCGCGGCAGCGCATGCGTCCGTGCCCGGCCTGATCGAAACGGCATGGCAGTGCTTGCTACCCCGGAGGGGCTTGCCCATTGCACTGGACCTGGCGGCCATGTGAAAACTCCTGCCCTCGATGGCTCAATGCTAGCCGACTGAGGGTGCCGGACAAGTCCTGGCTGCCGGTAATGTGAAACAGTCAGCCCATCAGACCGCAGGATTCAGGAGCTGGTTCACAAGCTCGGCCAGCCCGGGGCGGTCCTGCCGGCTCGCCTGGCCGCGGCCGTCGAATATCGCCTCAAGCTCAGCCAGCGCCTGGTCGAAGTCCCGGTTGACGACGACAAAGTCGAATTCCCGCCAGTGCGACATCTCGCCGACCGACTCGGCGAGCCTCCGCACAATGGCCTTCGGGCTGTCGGTTGCCCGCTTTCTGAGCCTTGCCTCGAGCTCGGCCCGCGATGGCGGCAGGATGAAGATCTGGACCGCCTCGGGCAGGCGGTTGCGCACCTGGTTCGCGCCCTGCCAGTCGATCTCGAGGATCAGGTCGCGTCCTTCTGCAAGCGTCGAATCAACCGTGGCCAGGCGCGTGCCGTAGAGATTGCCGAACACGTCGGCATGTTCGATGAACTCGCCGGCCTGGATCAGGCGTTCGAACTCCGAACGACTGACGAAGTGATAGTCACGCCCGTCCTGCTCGTGCGAGCGCGGCGCGCGTGTCGTGCAGGAGACCGAGAACGACAATGCTGGCCGGCGCTGCAACAGCGCTTGCAGCAGGCTGGTTTTGCCGGCGCCGGATGGCGCCGCGATGACGTACAGATGGCCGCGGCTCGATAAAGGGGACGCTTCCCTTTTCCCTTCGGAAAAGGGAAGCGTCCCCTTTATCGCTTCCTTAGCGCTTGTCAAGCCAGTCCTGGGGTGTCGGGAACGCGGCGGCCTCTTCCTTGAGCCACTGGCGCAGCGCACAGACCATCGGCAGGTCCGAATACGAGGGTGGGCAGACGAACCAGTAGCGGAATCGCGACGGGACGATTGTCTTGCTGGCGAGCACAACACGGCCGGCCTGCAGGTCATGCGCGGCGATCGACCAGCGCGCGGGAGCGTATCCGAGCCCCTCGATGACCGCGGAAAGCACGCTGACCGAATCGTCGATGATCGTCGGGCCCGCGGGCCAGGGCGTCGGCGCGGCACTCTTCTCAAAGCGCGCCCAGGGTTCGTCCTTGGCCTGCAGCATCGGAATGCCCTTGAGGCTCGCACGTCCGTCGATCGAGCCGTGGCGCTTGTAGATCTCTGGCGAGGCCACCACGACGATCCATTCGTCCATCAGCTTTTCGTAATCGAGCCCCGGCGTCTGGCCCTCGCCGAGACGCACGGCCGCGTGAAAATCGCTGCGCGTGAAATCGACGGTCTCGCGCGAGGTGTGCCAGTCCACCTGCAGGTCGGGGAATTTCGCGTGCAGGCGATGCAGGCGTGGCGTCATCCATTTCTGCATCAGCGACGACAGCGTGCTGACATTGATGATTCCGCTCGCGCGCATCATCCGCATTTCGCGCAGCGCCACGACCAGGGAGTCGAGACCGGCGCGGATACCGGGCAACAGGCGCGCGCCTTCGGGCGTCAATTCGACCTTGCGGCCGCTACGCCGCAGCACCGGCATCTGCAGGTAATCCTCGAGCGCCTTGATCTGCTGGCTGACTGCGGCAGGCGTCACATTCAGGGCCTCGGCAGCCTCGCCAAAGCTCAAGCGCGTGGCCACGGCCTCGAATACGCGAAGCGCGTTCAGCGGCAATCGGCCATAGGCGGAAGCGACCAGAAGTTTCCCTAAACCCAGCTTGAGTTAATGCGTTTGTTCGAAAAACGCCCTGGTTGCAAAGTCTAGCCCGAACCGGGACGGAAGGGCGCGGTGCCCTCTCCGCCCGAACCAAGGAGAACGGTCATGTACGGTCATTTACAGGGTTTTCTGGGTTTTCTGGATCTGATGGCCGAGGGACAGCGGCGCCAGGCGGACCTGATCGCGGGCGGCGGGTTCAACCCGAAGCCCGAGCTGCAGCTGGTTGCGGCCCCGGCGGAACGCAAGATTCCCTTAACCCAGCATCAGATATCGCGTTTGTTCGAAGCGCGCCCCAAGTCCAAAGTGTCAATCGAACACTGACAGGGTCTTTTGGCCCATTCGCAAACGGAAACACAGGAGAAAATCATGAACAGCTATTCGACGATTCGGAACACGGGCCTGGCGGCGGTGCTGGTAGCCACCCTCGCCGGTGTGGTCGGCAACGGCCTGGCATTCAACGAGAAGGTGATCTACGAGCGCGATATCCTGACCTCATCCGCGGCAGTGACCCTGCCGGAAGTGATCGTCATCGCCAGGCGCATCGAGTCATGAGTCCGCAAGGTGGTGCCGGGTCGCAGGTTCGCAGTTATTGGCTTGCATGCCGACAGTTGACGACGAAAGTCTTCAACCAGTGACTACGAACCTGCGAACCTGCGACCCGGCACCAATTGACCCCAATTGACCTCACTCGACGTTCTGGATCTGCTCGCGCATTTGCTCGATCAGCACCTTCAGTTCAACGGCTGACCGTGTCGTCTCGACGTCCTGGGATTTCGACGACAGCGTGTTGGCTTCGCGGTTGAATTCCTGCATCAGGAAATCGAGCTTGCGTCCGACCGCTTCTTCGGCGGCGAGTGCGTTGAGCATCTCCTCGACGTGGCTTTGCAGCCGGTCCAGTTCTTCGGCGACATCCATCTTCTGCAGCAGCATCGCGATTTCCTGCTCGAGCCGCTCGGGGTTGCCCTCGCCAGTCAACGCGGCCAGGCGTTCCTGCAGGCGCGCGCGGATGCGCGCATGCACTTCGGGCAGCCTGGCGGCGACCTGCTTTGAGATTCTCTGCACGGCCCGGGCGCGGGTCATGAGCATCTCCGCGATGCGTTCGCCCTCGTTCGCGCGCGAAGCCTGGAAACCCATCAGCGCTTCCGCGAGGAGCCCCCGGGCCGCTGCGGCGAGTGGTGCCGTATCGCGCTCCGGTTCGCGGACCACGCCGGGCCAGCGCAGCAGATCCACTGCATCGATGTGGCCGGCAGCGCCGAGCCGGCGTTGCACGAGGAGTGCGCTCTCGACCAGGCGGTCGAGCAGGCTGTCATCGAGTGCGAATTCGCGCGGGCCGGCACTGGCGGGGCGCAGGAAGAGCGTGGCGTCCACCTTGCCGCGCCGCGCAGAGGCCGCGATCGCCTGGCGGAATTCCGTTTCGGCACTGCGCAGTTCCTCGGGCAGGCGCAGCCCCACCTCGAGATAGCGGTGATTGACGCCCCGGAGCTCCCAGGCGAGCACGCCCGCCGCCGTCGTCCGCTCACAACGGGCGAAGCCAGTCATGCTCTTTAACATATGCCTTGCATCCCCGGGACCAGCCGCGAGCCGGTGTTGTAAGCTGCGCGGCAGTCTAACAGACGGCCCGGCACGGCTGATTTCAGGGGGGCGCGTGCAGTTCGAATTTGCGGACGTCAGCCTCATGGGCGATCGCGAGGACAATCAGGATCGCGCCGCAGTTGTGGTCGGCGATGGCGCGGCGCTGCTCGTTGCAATGGATGGCATGGGCGGTCATGCCCACGGCGCGCGCGCTGCGGAGATCGGTTGCCGGGTCATACTGGACATGTTCAATAACCTGCCGAAGCCGTTGTTCGACCCGCTCGGATTCCTGCATCTGGCATTGGGCCGCGCGCATTCGGCGATCGTCACGATCGGCCTCAAGCTGCCGATGGACCTGCGGCCGCGGACCACCTGCGCCCTCTGCCTGGTACAGCGCGACGAGGCCTACTGGGCGCATGTCGGCGACAGCCGCGTCTATCACCTGCGCGGCGGCGCGGTACTCGCGCGCACGCGCGATCACAGCCATGTCGAGCAGTTGCTGCGCGAGGGCACGATCCGCGAAGAGGAAATACCGGACCACCCGATGCGCAACTACGTCGAGTGCTGCCTGGGCGGTGAGCCGGCGCTGCCCGAGATGTCGATATCGATGCGCCAGCCGCTGGCCGACGGGGACGTGCTGCTGGTCTGCACCGACGGAGTCTGGGCCAATCTCAATGACACCGAGATCGCCGGATTCTGGCGGCCGGGCAATGGCAGTTGCGGTGATTCGATCAAGGCGCTCGCGGAACACGCAATTACCGCGTCGGCCCCTCACAGCGACAATGTCTCGGCCGCCGGCCTCTGCTGGCGCAACTGACGGATTTGCGGGAGACCGAAATGCGCGCGAGCGGGCGGGCGGCTGATCAATTGCGGCCGGTGCGATTCACGCGCCGCTACACCTCGCACGCGGAGGGCTCGGTACTCGCCGAGTTCGGCGCGACACGGGTGCTCTGCACGGCGAGCGTCGAAAACGGCGTGCCACATTTCCTGCGCAATAGCGGCCGCGGCTGGCTGACCGCGGAGTACGGCATGCTGCCGCGCGCAACCCATACGCGAACCGCACGCGAGGCGGCACGCGGCCGGCAGGCCGGGCGCACGCAGGAAATCCAGCGGCTCATTGGCAGGTCGCTGCGCGCCTGCATCGATCTCGACGCCATCGGCGAGCGGACTGTCACGATCGACTGCGACGTGCTGCAGGCCGATGGCGGCACGCGTACGGCCGCGATCACGGGCGGCTACGTGGCGCTTGCGGATGCCATGGATACGCTGATGAGCCGCGGCCAGCTCGAGCGCAATCCGCTGCACGGCCAGATCGCGGCCGTCTCGGTCGGCATCGTCGGTGGCGAAGCGGTGCTCGATCTGGATTACGCCGAGGACGCCGAAGCGGAGACCGACATGAATGTCGTGATGAATTCCGGCGGCGCCTTCATCGAGGTGCAAGGCACGGCGGAGGGCCATGCGTTCCGGCGCGAGGAGCTCGATGTGCTGCTGAATCTTGCGGTCGGCGGCATCGGCAGGCTTTGCGCGTTGCAGAACGAGGCGCGGTCCGGCTGAAGCGGGCGCAGGCGATGAGGCGCGTGGTGCTCGCGACCGGAAATGCCGGCAAGCTCGCCGAGATGCGCGCAATCCTCGTCGGCCATGACCTCGAGGTCATCCCGCAGAGCGAGTTCGGCATCACGCCGCCTGCCGAGGACGGTGCGAGCTTCATTGCGAATGCGCTGATCAAGGCACGTCACGCGGCAGCACAGGCTGGGCTGCCGGCCATCGCGGATGATTCCGGTCTCGAAGTCGACGCACTGGGCGGCCGCCCCGGCCTGCATTCGGCGCGCTACGCGGGCCCTGCGGCGGGCGAGAGCGGCAACAACGGGCTGCTGCTGGTGGAACTTGCGGGAATTCCCGATGGCCGGCGCGGTGCACGCTATCGCTGCGCCATGGTCTTCGTCTGCCATGCCGCCGACCCTCTGCCGGTCATCGCGGAAGCCGCGTGGGAAGGCCGTATCGGCCGCGAGCCGCGCGGTGCGGGGGGCTTTGGCTTTGATCCACTCTTCATCGTGGACGGAGACGGCCGTACGGCAGCTGAACTGTCGGCGCAGGAAAAAAATCGTGTGAGCCATCGGGGCCAGGCGCTCCTGGCGCTCGCCACGCGGATGCGCGAGGCCGGCTGGTAACCGCGAGGGGATCTACTCGACCACCTTGATCCAGTTGCCCGCCGTCGGCTCCCCTTCGGGGTAGAGGCCGTTGAACAGCCGCAGCTGCTGGACGGGGTATTTCTTGATGGCGGAATTCTTCGCGAGCTCTTCGATCGTGTCGCCTTCGACTGCGCGCACGATGTGCAGGCGGTACGGCTCGGCAAGCTGAAATTCATTGGTGCGCATGCGGCGGAAAGTCTGCGCCGCCGACAGGAATAGCGGGTCACCGGAAGGCGCCACGGTGCCCGAGCGGCTCGCGCCTTTGAAGATCCACATCAGGTTGTTGTAGTAGATGATGATGTAGCGGACATTGGTGGACTGCCCGTACGGCGACGGATCGCCACGCACGATGGCGGTCCAGGCATGGAGGCCGTTGATCTCGAGACTCTCGGGGCGGTCGAGGCGCCGGTTCGCGAGTCCGCGCAGGGCGAATTCCCGCGGGTCAGTGACGTCGGAAGGCGGCGCCTGGGCCTTGATCTCCATGAAGTGCTCGCGATTCGGGCCTATGGCCAGGATCTGCTCCGGTTCATTGACGATCTGCCAGCCCTTCGGGAAAGCCATCGTCAACTGATAGTCCGCGTGATAGAAGCGATTGTCGCGCACCATGCCCTGGCGCCGGCTGGAACCGATCGGCAGCCCGCTGATCGCCTTCAGGAATCCTTCGGGATTGGAGATGTCGCCGGTGGCCTTGGACTCGAGGCTGGCAGCCGCCGCAACGGCCTGCTGCAGGCGCGTGTCGTTGTCCGGGTGGCTCGCAAACGTGCCGTGATAGATGTGCGGCTCGCGCTTCTCGAGGCGCGCGCTCTCGCGCTCGAAGGTTTCCTGGTCTTTCAATGACGAAAGCACTCCGATCATTGCGTTGGGGTCGTAGCCTGCCTTGGCGATGTACTCGGCGCCGAGGTGATCCGCTTCCAACTCGGCCTCACGGCCATAACCACTGATGATCGCGGCTCCCGCTACATTCGTCAGGTCGGCAAGTGCCGGGATACCGGTGAAAATCGCGGTCGCCGCGCTCGCGAGACCCGCCAGCGTCGATTTCTTCTTCTGGGCCTGCAGATGCTTCGCGGTGATATGCCCAATCTCGTGGCCCAGCACGGCCGCGAGCTGCGCTTCATTCTGCATGTAGGGCAGGATGCCGCGGGAGATGTAGACATAGCCGCCCTGTGTCGCGAAGGCGTTGACGTCGTCGGTGTCGACGATCGTGAACTTCCAGTCGAGTTCGGGGCGCTCGCTGACCCTGGCGACCTTCTCGCCGACCCGCTGCACGTATTCCTGCAGTTCGAGATCGTCATGCACGCCCATCGCCTGCGTGATCTGGACGTGCATTCCCTGCGCGGCCTTGACCTCGCGGCTAAGCTTTTTGGGCGTCTCGCCCTTGGCCTGTTCGGCCTTCGTCTCTGCGGCCTTGGTCTCTTCGGTCTGGGCCGCAACGGCACTGGTCGCGCTCATGATGAGGAGCGCAGCGGCGCAGAAGGTCAACAATTTGCCTGGCAGCTTGGGCATGGAATCCTCCCGGTCCAGCTTAGACGCGCCGGGGGAGGGAAAGTTGACCGGCATGGCCGGCCGGCGGCCTACTTCAGGCCGTATTTCTTGCGGAAGCGATCGACGCGGCCACCGGAGTCGTGCATTTTCTGCTTGCCGGTGTAGAAAGGATGGCAGTTCGAGCAGACCTCGATATCGAGGTTCGTGCCGAGCGTGGAACGCGTCTGGAACTTGTTCCCGCAGGTGCAAGTGACCGTAATTTCCGTGTATTTCGGATGAACGTCCGCCTTCATGAAGCGATCCTGATGAGGTCCTGCGAAAAGGGCGCGCAGTCTAGCAGGACTGCCTTCAGCCAAGAAGACCCCCGGACGGCTGCCGATGACACTGTCTAAGTCCACGAATCTGCGAGGGTTTTCGCTTTATCCACAAATTGTGTGGATAACTCTGTGGATTAGTGGAGCCGCAGGGACCCCCGAATCGCGGGAACGCGCTTATATGACGCATTGATTAAATTTTAACCAGGCACTTTTCCCAAATAAAAACAGTGGGTTATCTGGAGCCAGTTAAGGCACATCGGTAACAATGTGTCGAAAGTCCCTCTTCAGCCCGAGCCGGGAGGGCGCTGTGTACAACTCCCCGCTCCCCGTCACCCCCTCATTAGCGGGCAGGAAGGCCGCCTGCAGGTCGTTCAGAAACCGGAATCCGAGTTCGGTTGGGCTCCATCGGCCGTCGGTTTGGGCGATCAGCGTCCGGCCGGCGAGTGCCGCGAGTCGAGGCTCGATCGAATGGGCGGCGAGCCTGGTCGTGTGCTCGAAATCGGCGAGCGTGAAGCCCTCATGCAAGCGCAGTGCGTTCAGCATGTACTCGAATGGCAAATCTGCCAGCGGCACCAACCGGCGCGTGCCCTCGCTGCCGGCGCCTTCAGCCGTGTGGCGCAGGTACTCGCGCGGCATGCGGGCCTTTTCGGTGCGGATAATCTGTTCACCGACGGTCAGCTTGCCGTGGGCGCCCGCACCGATGCCGAGATAGTCCCCGTAGCGCCAGTAATTGAGGTTGTGCCGGCATTGCCTGCCGGGACGTGCATAAGCTGAAATCTCGTACTGCCCGAACCCGGCCACGGCGAGCGCGCGCTGGCATTCCTGCTGCATCTCGAAGACCTGGTCGTCATCGGGCAGCGGGGGCGGGCAGTGATAGAACGCGGTGCCCGGCTCGAGCGTGAGTTGATAGTGGGACAGGTGCGCCGGTCCGAGCGCCAGGCCTTCGGACAGATCCGCGAGCGCGCCGGCAGTCGTCTGCTCGGGCAGCGCGTACATGAGATCGAGATTGAAGTTCGTGATGGAGGCGGCGCGCAGCTCGGAAACCGCGATGCCGATTTCCTCCGGCCCATGGATGCGGCCGAGCTGCTTGAGTCGCGCAGCATCGAAGGATTGCGCTCCCAGCGATACGCGGTTGACGCCGGCCGCGGCGTAGCCCGCGAAGCGGCCGTGCTCGACGGTCCCCGGATTGGCCTCCATCGTGATCTCGACGTCCGCGGCAAAGGGCAGCCGGGTCGCGATGCCCTTGAGCAGGGTCCCGATCGCTTCCGTGCCGAACAGGGAGGGCGTCCCGCCACCGAGGAACACGCTCGTGACGATGCGGCCCGCCGCGAGATCCAGGTCAGCATCGAGATCGGCCAGCAGCGCCTTGACATAGGTCAATTCGGGAATGCGCACGGGCGCTGCATGTGAATTAAAATCACAATATGGGCACTTGCGGACGCACCACGGAATGTGGACGTAAATGGCGATCGCCGTGTTCATGCGCACATTCTAGAGGATGCCATGCGGGTATCATGATCCGATGAGCAACGACAAGTACCAGCTTAAGAATCTGACGACCGGCAAAACCAGCGATCTGGAAACACTTTCGGGCACGGTGGGGCCCGATGTCATCAACATCGGCAGCCTTTGGCGCGACCACGGCGTTTTCACCTTTGACCCCGGATTCCTGGCAACGGCTTCGACCGAAAGCCGCATCACATTCATCGATGGCGACGCGGGCACGCTGCTGTATCGCGGCTACCCGATCGAGCAGCTCGCGGAGCAGAGCAACTTCGTCGAGGTCTCCTACCTGCTGCTGAAGGGTGAGTTGCCGGATGCGGCCGAGCTCGACTCATTCAAGCATTCGATCACGCGACACACGATGATGAACCAGTCACTGTCGCGGCTGTACAGCGGTTTCCATCACAACGCGCATCCGATGGCGATGGTCGCCGCGATCATCGCTTCGCTCGCGGCGTTCTACCACGACACGACGAACATCAACGACGACCGGCACCGCGAGATTTTCTCGCACCGGATCATCGCCAAGATCCCGACCATCGCGGCCGCTGCCTACAAGCATGCGCTCGGCCAGCCCTTCGTTTATCCGCGCAACGATCTCGATTACTGCAGCAACATGCTGCACATGCTTTTCTCCGTGCCCTGCGAGCCCTATACGGTGGACCCGCTGCACGCGAAGGCGCTCGACCTGCTGTTCATCCTGCATGCGGACCACGAGCAGAACGCCAGCACCTCGACGGTGCGGCTTGCCGGGAGCACTGGCTGCAATCCCTACGCCGCGATTTCAGCCGGCGTCTCGGCGCTTTGGGGCCCGGCGCACGGCGGCGCGAATGAGGCGGTGCTCGAGATGCTCGAGAAGATAGGCGACGTCAAGCATGTGCCGGATTTCCTTGCGCGCGTGAAGGACAAAGCCGGCGTCGTGCGGTTGATGGGTTTCGGCCACCGCGTCTACAAGAACTTCGACCCGCGCGCGACGATCATCCGCGCGATGTGCCACCAGGTGCTGGCGAAGCTCGACCAGAGCCACAATCCGCTATTCGAGCTGGCGTTGCGGCTCGAAGAGATTGCGCTGAAGGACGAGTACTTCATCAGCCGTAAGCTCTATCCAAACGTGGATTTCTACTCCGGGATCATCTATCGGGCACTCGGCATCCCGCGCTCGATGTTCACAGTGATGTTCGCGATTGCGCGTTCAGCCGGCTGGGTCGCGCACTGGCAGGAGATGATCGCCGACCCTGAGATGAAGATCGCGCGGCCGCGCCAGCTTTACACGGGCCCGACGCAGCGCGACTACGTTTCGGTCGGCAAACGCTAGCTCAACCGGCGCCCGGAGCCAGCAACCCTTAAACCTCGCTGATCACGCCACCCGGGGTGATGGTCAGCAGCTATCGTGATGGCAGTTCCGCCAGCAGGTGGCACACTGCCGCCTTGTGGGGCGTTGCGCGGTGACGCTTGAGTACGCATGCATTTGGGGAGCATGACTGGCTGGAGGTGCCGGTAGCAGACCTCCTCGCGCGCGTGCGCTCGACGCCGGCCGGGCTCGACGCCGCTGACGCTGCAGGTCGGCTCGAGGCAGTCGGGCCCAATGCCCTGGCTGCCGAGCCTTCAAGTGCCACTGGGCGGCTGTTGCTGCGGCAACTGGCCAATCCGCTGGTCATCATCCTGCTGGTCGCCTCGGCGGTCTCCGGCATGCTGCGCGATTTCGCCAACACGGCCATCATTGTCGGCGTCGTCGTGGTCTCGGCCGCGCTGGGTTTCGTGCAGGAATATCGGTCCTCGCGTGCGGTCGAACGGCTGCGGGCCCGCCTGGCGCTGCGCTGCCGCGTATTGCGCGGCGGGACCGAGCACGAGGTCGCCGTCCGCAATCTGGTGCCGGGCGATGTGGTGCTGCTGCGCGCCGGCAGCATGCTGCCGGCCGACGGTCGGCTGCTGGCCGCCCGTGACCTGCACGTCAACGAGGCCTTGCTGACCGGCGAATCCCTGCCGGCGGCCAAGGCCCCGGATGCCGATATCGTCCGTGACCGCGCTCTGTTCATGGGCACATCGGTGGCTAGCGGCACCGGCACGTTGCTGGTGATCGCCACCGGTGGGGCGACCGAGTATGGCCATATCGCGGCGCGGCTGAGCGCCCCGGCGGCCGATACCGAGTTTGAGCGGAGTCTGCGGCGCTTCGGTTTGATGCTGACGCAGCTGATCCTGGTGCTGGTGATCGCGGTTCTCGCGATCTGCATCGCGCTCAACCGGCCGGCGCTCGAGGCGTTGCTGTTCGCTATCGCGCTCGCCGTGGGCATCTCGCCTGAACTTTTGCCGGCAATCATTTCGGTCACGCTCGCAAGGGGCGCGCACGAGATGCTCGAACATGGTGTGCTCGTCAGGCGCCTGGGCGCGATCGAGAACCTCGGCGCCATGGATGTGCTGTGCGCTGACAAGACCGGCACGCTGACGCAGGGCGCGATGACGCTGGCCGGCGCCATCGATGCACAAGGGACGGACAGCGACCGGGTACTCGAATGCGCGGCGATCAACGCCTGGTTCGAGTCCGGACTCACCAACCCGCTCGACGAGGCGATCAAGGTGGCAACCGCCGTGCGCCGCGCCCGTGTTCTCGGACTGGGCAAGATCGACGAGATTCCCTACGACTTCGAGCGGCGGCGCCTGACCGTGGTGGTGCGCCATCCCGACGGCACCCACGAGATGATCACGAAAGGCGCGCTCGAGGAAACGCTTGCCGTGTGCACGGCGGAGCGTGCGGGCGAAGCCTCCCGGCCGCTTACGCCAGCGCGCCGCGAGGCGATCCAGGCCCTCTACAGCGCGCGACTGACGGCAGGCTTCCGGATGCTGGCGATCGCAAGTCGCAGGATCGAATCGCGGGCTGGCTATGAGTCGGCCGATGAGCGGGACCTGTGCCTGGAGGGCTTCCTGCTGTTCGAGGATCCCCCGAAGCCGGGCGTCGGCGCGGTGATTTCCGACCTGAAACGTCTCGGCGTGCGGCTCAAGATCGTCACCGGCGACCATGCGCTGGTTGCCCGGCACGCGGCCGCAGCGGTGGGCTTAAGCGACCCGCGGACGCTGACTGGCCGCGAGCTCGAAGGCCTCAATGAGGCAGAGCTACGGCAGCGGGTCTGGGACATCGACCTGTTCGCGCAGATCGACCCGCACCAGAAGGAGCGCATCGTGCGCGCATTGCGCGCCGGCGGCCATGTCGTTGGCTACCTCGGCGACGGCATTAACGATGCCCCGTCGCTGCGCGCCGCGGATGTCGGCATCTCGGTCGACGGCGCCGTCGACGTCGCGCGTGAATCCGCGGATTTCGTGCTGCTGTCGCACGACCTCGACGTGCTTCGCCGCGGCGTGGTGCTGGGCCGCACGACCTTTGCGAATACGATGAAATACGTGCTCGCCACCATTTCCGCCAACTTCGGCAATATGTTGTCGATGGTCGTGGCCTCGGCCTTCCTGCCGTTCCTGCCGCTGCTCGCGAAGCAGATCCTGCTGAACAACCTGCTGTCCGACCTGCCGTCGCTCGCCATCTCCACCGACCGCGTGGACCGCGAGTGGATCGAGCGGCCGCACCGCTGGTGTGTGCGCGACATCCGCAACTTCATGATCGTGTTCGGGCTCGTGAGTTCGGTCTTCGATCTGCTGACCTTCGCGCTGTTGTACTGGCTGACGGCGGGCGATGTCGAGGCTTTCCGGACCGGCTGGTTCATCGAGTCACTGTTGACCGAGGTCGGAGTCCTCCTCGTCATTCGCACGCGCCTGCGAGCCTGGCAAAGCCGTCCGGCGCCGACGCTGCTGGTGGCGACGATCCTCGTGGCCATCGGCTCGATGCTGCTGCCGTGGACGGCCGTGGGATCGTGGTTCGGACTGGTGCCGGTGACCGCGACCGTCCTGCTGGCGGTGGTGCTGGTCCTGTTTGGCTACTTGCTCGCTTCCGAACTCACCAAGGGTCCGTTCTATCGCTGGCTGGCTCGCGGTTCGACCGCGGCCCGGCCGTGAGGCGCGGCAAGCTTCGCCCATGACCGGATCCACACAGCCAGGGGTCGGCGCAGCGCGGAGCCGGAACTGGTTGGCGGCCCTGGTGGCGGGAATGCTGGCACTGGCCGCCGGCCTTCGAGGCCAGCTCTGCACGGGCCCGGTCCGGCGCGACGACGTGCCGGTCAAGAAGTGCTAGGCCTCTGCGGCCAGCAATCCCTCGACTTCGTGCAGCGTCGCCCGGCGCATCGGCCGGCCGTCCACCGGACCGAGCGGCGCCTGGCGGATCCCGTCCAGCGGAAAGATGGTTGCGTCCACCTCATGCGGGCCGGCCGTGAAGCGCACGGCAGGATAGGCCTCGAACTCGTCGCGCTGGACCTTGATGCGCCGTTCGGCGAATTCATGCGGAATGCCGCGATCAAGAAGCTGCACGGCGACCAGCTCCGGCGTGTCCGCGAAAAGATGCAGCGTGATGTCGTTGTGTGCGGTAGCGGTGCCTGACAACAGCGGACCGACCAGGCGCGGCTCGAAGTCCGCGAACAGGCGCATCGCCGCAAGCGCGGCGCGACGCATCTCCAGCAGCTCGCTGGCGTGCGCCTCCGGCCCGAACAGCCGCTGGTGCTCGGCGAGCGCCTCCTCGATCTCCGTGTTCTTGGGCAGCACCGCATGGTCGGTCACGCCGAGGCGCGCGGCGGCCTTGCGCTTGGCGAGCCCGTAGTCCGGCAGGCCATGCTCGATCATCAGTCGCGCCGCCTCGCGCGCGAGCGCCTGGCGCAGCATTTCAGCACGCGCAGATCGTCGCGGCATCAGAAGATCGGCTCCTCGTATTTCTTCGGCGTCGGCACGCCGGGCTGCGTGCCGCCGGTTCCGCCGTCGAAGCCGGCAGGCAGGTGGTCGGCCAGGAAGTACTCGAATATGGCTGTCGGATCATTGCCGTCGGCGAGTTCGCCGGTCTCAGGCGAAATGCGCGCGGTGACCACGCCGTCCGGCATCGGCAGGCGGTGACCGGGACGGCCGGCGAGCGCATCGCGCATGAAGTAGATCCACATGGGCAGGGCCGTGTGCGAGCCCTCCTCGTCGGTACCGAGTGGCCGCTCCTGGTCAAATCCGACCCACGCGGTTGCGACCAGGTCGGCATTGAACCCGGAGAACCAGGCGTCGCGGCCGTCATTGGTCGTGCCGGTCTTGCCGGCGATGTCGCCGCGACCGAGCGCGCGGGCGCGCTGGCCGGTACCGCTCCTGATCACTTCCCGCATCAGGTCGGTGATGATCCAGGCGTTCGCTTCCGATATCACGCGGGGAGCAAGCTGGTCGTCCGCAATTGTCACCGCCGCGCCGCCGCCCTCGGGGTTGGGCACGGCACAATCGGCGCAGGCCTGGCGCGGCTCGGCCTGCTTCAGGATGCTGCCGTCGGCCGCGTAGACGCGTTCGACAAGATAGGACGACACGCGCGAGCCGCCATTCGCGAATACCGCAAAACCCGTCGCCATTTCGAGCGGCGTCAGCTGGGCCGTGCCGAGCGCGGCGGTCAGATCGGCGGGAATATGCTCCGCGGGCAGGCCGAAGCGCTGGACGTACTCGCGCGTGTAGGAGATGCCCATCTGGCGCATCAGCCGGATCGTGACCAGGTTGCGCGAACGGGCCAGCGCGTCACGCAGCCGGGTCGGGCCGTAAAAGCGGCGCGAATCATTGACCGGCCGCCAGTCTTCCTCTTCCTCCGTGCCGTCTTCGCTGGCGGGGGTCTCGTAGACGACCGGCGCATCCAGCACGATCGATGCAGGCGTGAACCCCGCCTCGAGTGCCGCGGAATAAATGAAGGGCTTGAATGATGAACCCGGCTGTCTGCGCGCCTGGGTCACGCGGTTGAACTTGGAGGCCTGGTAATCGAAGCCGCCCGACATTGCGACCACCGCGCCGTCATGCGGATCCACAGAAACAAATGCGCCCTGGACCTCCGGCAGCTGCGCGAGCAGGGCGTCATCGCCGCCTGACGGCAGCACGTAGACGACATCGCCGGTGGCGACGACTTCGCGGGGGCTTTTCGGTGCGTCGCTGGACGTCTCGGCGCTCCGCGCCGGCCATGCCCAACGCATGCCCTCCATCGACAGGCGGTAGCGCTTGTGATTGCGCGCGACGACGGTCGCGTCTTCGCGCCCGACCGCGACGACCGCGGCCGGTTGCAGGCCGCCGACGACCGGATAGCGCTCAAGTTCGACTGCGAGCGCCGCATCTTCCACCTTGGCTGGGAGGCTGAGACGCGCGATACGGCCGCGATAGCCGTGGCGGCGGTCGTATTCGAGCACGGCACTGCGCAATGCAACGTCGGCGGCACGCTGCAAGCGACTGTCGATGGTCGTGACCACCTTGTAGCCACCGGTATAGAGCCCCTCACCGTAAGTCCCGTAAAGCTCGAGACGAACAAGCTCGGAGACATAGGGTGCATCGACCTCGACACGCGGCCCGTGCAGGTCGCGCGAAACCGGCTTGGCGAGCGCGGCCTCGTAGGCCTCCTCGTCGAGGTAGTCGAGTTCGTGCATGCGGCGCAACACGTAGGCGCGCCGGTCGGTCGCGGCCTGCAAGCTTGCCGACGGATTGAGCCTGGACGGCGCCTTCAGGATTCCGGCGAGCAGCGCCGCTTCGCTGGCATTGACCTCGGCCAGCGACTTACCGAAGTAAGTCTCGGCGCCAGCGGCGAAACCGTAGGAACGCTGGCCGAGGAACTGGGTGTTCACGAACAGCGTGAAGATCTCATTCTTGGTGAGCTCGTTTTCGAGCTGCAGGGACAGGAAGATTTCGCGCAGCTTGCGGCGCAGCTTCCGCTCCTTGGTGATCAGCGTCGTGCGCACGAGCTGCTGGGTCAGCGTGCTGCCACCCTGGGAGGCTTCCATCGTGAATGCGGCGACCAGGACTGCGCGAACCATACCCTGCCAGTCGACACCCGGGTGCTCGAAGAAGCGATCGTCCTCGGCGGCCAGCACCGCCTGCATGACCACCGGCGGGATCTCCTCCCAGGTGACCGGGACTCGGCGTTGCTCGCCAATCTGGCCCAGCAGGCGCCCGTCGCGGCTATAGACACGCAGCGGTATCTGGAGGCGTACGTCGCGCAGCTGAGCGACGTCCGGCAGGGTCGGCTTCAGGTAGTAAAACGTCGATAGAAAAGCCATCAGGACCAGGCCCGCCAGCGACACGATGACGGTCGCGGCGATGCGCAGCCTGCGCTGCAATCGGGTCTTCATCTGGCGGCGATTATGCATAGTAATGTGATGGGCCGCCGAAACCGCGGTCGCTCCCCTGCGACGCGCGGACCGTGACGCCAGACACGGTGCGGGTTCCGGATCGAGTGCAGCATCGGCGGTGGATCAGGTGGCCCAGGCCCCGCAGGGGCGCGACCGGCCGCTGGTACCAGGGTCCGGCCGGGGGGTTACCCCCCGGACAGCCCTGGAACGGCGCCTGGGAAGGCTTGCTTCGCAATCGAACTGGGAGTCGGGTCACGTTCAATTTGACAATTGCTTGCTATATAGTTGTGGCGAACTTGACCCCGCGCAGCGATTAAGCGTCCAATAGCCTGACCTGAAAAGGAAATTTCCGTGCTGAAGCTGCCGAAGATTTCGCTGGGACCACGGTATCGACCGCTGATCGGCCTCGACATCACGACGTCGTCGATCAAGCTGATCGAGCTCGCGCTCTCGGGTGGTCAATATCGGGTCGAGGCCTATGCGGCCGAGCCGACCCCCCATAACGCCATCAACGAGAAGGCGATCGTCGACGCCGCTGCAGTCGGCGAGGCCATCCGCCGGGCGGTCAAGCGCTCCGGCGTGCGCTCCAGGGAATGCGCGGTTGCGATCAGCGGCGATGCGGCCATCACCAAGGCCGTGCAGATGCCGCGCAACCTGTCCGATGCCGAACTCGAGCAGCAGATCGAGATGCAGGCCGACCAGTACATCCCGTTCCCGATGGAGGAGGTCAGCTACGACTTCCAGGTACTCGGGCCGTCCGAAAAGGCCCCCGACATGCGCGACGTGCTGTTGGTCGCCTCGCGCTCCGAGAATGTCGAGCAGCGCGTCGCCGCGGTGACCGCGGCGGGCCTGACGGCCAAGCTCGTCGATGTCGAGGCCTTCGCGCTCGAGAATGCCTGCCGGCTGCTGACGCACCAGATGCCGGATGGCGGCATCGACCGCACCATCGCGGTCGTGGACTTCGGCGCGAGCACGACCACATTCAGCGTGCTGCGCGACCTCGTCGTCGTGTACACGCGCGACTTCGCCTTCGGCGGCCAGCAGCTGACCGAAGAAATCATGCGTACTTACGGGCTCTCGATGGAGGAAGCCGGCCGCGCCAAGAAGGAAGGCGGCCTGCCGTCCAACTACCAGCCCGAGGTGCTCGATCCATTCATCGACGACATGACCCAGCAGGTCAGCCGTTCACTGCAGTTCTACCTGGCTTCTGGCAGCGGCCGCAGCCAGCCCGAGCAGCTCATCATCTGCGGCGGCTGCGCCAACGTTCCGGGTGTCGCGGACGTCATCGCGAGCCGGGTAGGTATCCCGGCGGAGCGCGGCGATCCGCTCGGCCAGATGAAGATTTCCTCGAAAGCGAAGGCGCTCGGCGTTCAACGCGACGCCACTGCGTTACTGACAGCCTGCGGCCTCGCATTGCGGAGCTTCGACGAAGATGCCAAGTATTAACCTACTGCCCTGGCGGCAAGCGCTCCGCCAGCGGCGCAGGAAAGAGTTCTTCATCGGTTTGGGCGCGTCGGTCGCGATGGCTGCGCTAGTGACGCTGCTCGCGTACCTGACCGTCAGCTCGATGATCGACACGCAGCACCGGCGCAACGACCTGCTGAAGGCCGAGATCGCCAAGCTCGACAAGGCCATCGAGCAGATCGTGGCCCTCGAGGAAGAAAAAGACCGCATGATCTCCCGCATGGAAGTCATCGACACGCTGCAGTCGAGCCGCCCCGAAGTGGTAAAGATGTTCGACCAGGTCGTCGCGACATTGCCCGAAGGCGTCTACCTGACATCGGTCAAGCAGAGCGGTCGCAAGCTCGAGTTCAACGGTGTCGCGCAGTCCAGCACCCGCGTGTCCGCATTCATGCGCAATATCGACGCATCCGAGACGCTTTCGGCGCCCGAACTCAAGGTAATCCAGACTGGCCGCGATACGGGCTCCGGCGCGGAGTTCACAATGTTCGCGCAAATGCGCGCAGGCGCTGATTCCGACCAGCCGACCAAAGAAAAACGCACTGCTCGCGTTTCGGAGGTCGGCCGATGACCTTCCTGGAGCAACTGCGTCAACTCGACCCCCGCGACGTCGGCCGCTGGCCGTTCCTGTTCCGCGCGCTCGGCATCGCCGTGGTGTTCACGGTGACGACCGGGGTCCTGATCTACTATTTCGTCAGCCGCGGCAATTTCGAGGAGCTGCGCACGGCCGAGGCCGAACAGCAGTCGCTGTGGCAGACCTTTGACCAGAAGCAGGGCAAGGCCGCCAATCTCGAGGCCTATCGGCAGCAGCTCGCCGAAATCGAACGCACCTTCGGCGCGATGCTGCGCCAGCTGCCCGGCAAGACCGAAGTGCCGAGCCTGCTGGTCGACATTTCGCAGACCGGCCTGGCAGCCGGCCTGCAGGAACGCCTGTTCCAGCCGGGTAGCGAGTTGCGCAAGGACTTCTACGCGGAGCTGCCGATCAAGATCCAGCTGTCGGGCGGCTACCACGAGTTCGGTCAGTTCGTCAGCGGCATCGCGGCACTGCCACGCATTGTCACGCTGCACGACATCGAGATCACGCGCGGCGCTGCCAATCGCAGCGGTTCGCGCGGCGGTGCGCCGGCGCCGAGCGACGAGTTGACGCTGAACCTGACCGCCAAGACCTACCGGTACCTCGAGGAAGGGGAGCTGGGTGGCACAGATGCCAACAAGAAAGACTCGAAGCCGAAGCGGAACACGACATGAGCCAGGCACGTATGCGTACCATCTTCACTGTCGCGGGGCTCGCAGGCAGCTTGCTGCTCGGCGGCTGCTCCGATGAGCTCGACGGGCTCCGCGCGGACATCGAAAAGGCCAAGCAGCGGCCGGGCGGGCGCATCCAGCCCCTGCCCGAGGTCAAGCCGTACATCAACCACGAATACGAGATGGCGGAGCACCGCTCGCCGTTCCTGCAGAGCCTCGCGGGCGAGGACCCGAGCGGGCCGCGGCCGGACGCGCAGCGCGCGCGCGAATACCTGGAGCAGTTCCCGCTCGACACACTCAAGATGGTCGGCACGCTGCGCCTCGGTGGCGCGTACTACGGACTGCTGCAGACCCGCGACGGATCGATTCACCGTGTGCTGCCGGGAAATCACGTTGGCCAGAATGATGGCCGTGTGATTTTGATCGGCGATGCACGCATTTCAGTGACTGAGATTGTGCCCGATGGACTTGGCGGTTACCTGGAGCGCCCCGCGGCGCTCGCGCTGAGCGAATGAATCCTGGGAGAACGACTGATGGCTCGCATTAACCGGACAACGGCGTTGATCAACAGCGGGGCGCGAAGCCTCGCGCGCGGGCTCGGCGGCGTGCTGGCCACGGTGGCCATTGCATGGTCGCAGATCGCGCTGGCACAGGGCCCGGTCCGACTGACCGCGGTCGAAGTGCAGCCGATGCAGGGCCAGACCCTGCAGATCAGGCTGCGCACCGACGGTGTCGCGCCGCAGCCGCTGACCTTCACGATCGACCGCCCCGCGCGGCTGTCGGTGGACCTGCCGGATGTCGTGCTGGCGCTCGAAAATCGGCGTATTGACGTCGGTACCGGTGGCGTCGACACGATCGTCGCCGCGGAGGCTTCGGGCCGCACGCGCGTCGTGTTTAACCTCGATTCCCTCGTGCCGTATTCAGCCCATGCGGATGGCGACAGCGTGGTGGTGACCCTCGGCGGCACGGCGGCGGCCGCGGCCGCCTCGACCGTCTCGGCCGCGTATACCGCCGCGCCCTCGGGCAGCCCGCGCAGCATCACCGGCGTGGATTTCCGCCGTTCGCCGGATGGCGCCGGCCGCGTCGTCGTGCAGCTTTCGGATCCGGCGACACCCGCCAGCTTGCGCCAGGAAGGCAACCGCGTGATCGTGGATTTCACGGACGTCCAGCTCGGCGATGAGTACATGAAGCGCTATGACGTCGTGGATTTCGCGACGCCGGTGACGATGGTCGACGCGGCGCGGGTCGGCGACAACGCCCGCATCGTCGTGACCACGACCGGCGACTTCGAGCAGCTGGCCTACCAGACCGACAACCAGTACGTGGTCGAGGTCAGGCAGCGCGCGAAGAAGGCCACCACGAGCATGGACGAGAAGGTCTACACGGGCGAACGGCTGACGTTAAACTTCCAGGATATCGACGTGCGTCCGGTGCTGCAGCTCCTCGCTGACACCAGCGGGCAGAACATTGTGGTGTCAGACTCGGTCAAGGGCCGCGTGACGCTGCGCCTGCAGAATGTTCCCTGGGACCAGGCACTCGACCTCGTGCTGCGGACCAAGGGTCTCGACATGCGGCGCAAGAACAACGTCATCCTCGTTGCGCCCCAGGCCGAGCTCGCGGCGCAGGAAAAGGCCGAGCTCGCCGCCCAGAAGGATATCCAGGACCTGGCGCCACTGCGCACCGAGTTCCTGCAGGTCAACTATGCGAAGGCCTCGGAAATCGCGCGGCTGGTCAAAACGACCGGCGGCGGTTCACTGCTGTCGTCGCGCGGCAACGTCTCGGTCGATGAGCGCACCAATACCATGCTCGTGCAGGACACCGCGGAACAGCTGAGCGCGATCCGCACCATGGTCTCGACACTCGACATCCCGGTTCGCCAGGTGCAGATCGAGGCGCGCATCGTGATCGTCGGCGACGACTTCAGCCGCGAGCTTGGCGTTCGTTTCGGGTTCACGCGCGTCTCCGACGACATCAAAGACCTGATGGCAATCAGCGGCAGCGCGGAGGCCACCGATACGATCATGGGGTCGGCGCTCGACAACCTGGCGAGCACCGGCACGCCGTTCCCGGTCCAGATTCCATTCGGCAACTTCGACCGCTACAACGTCAACATGCCGGTTGCAAACCCGGCCGGCCGCATCGCGCTGTCGATCCTCAACTTCGACGATTTCCTGATCGACCTCGAATTGACGGCCGCGCAGAACGAGGGCCGCGGCGAGATCAAGTCGATGCCGCGCGTCATCACGGCGAATGGGAAAGAGGCGATCATCGAGCAGGGTGTCGAGATCCCGTATCAGGAATCCTCGTCCAGCGGCGCGACGACCACGCAGTTCAAGAAGGCCGTGCTGTCGCTCAAGGTGACACCGCAGATTACGCCGGATGACCGCCTGATCCTCGATCTGATCGTCACCAAGGACAGCGTCGGCCAGCTCGTGCCGAGCGCCACCGGCGGCTTCGTGCCTTCGATCGACACGCGCAACATCCAGACCCAGGTGCTCGTCAAGGATGGCCAGACGGTCGTGCTGGGTGGCATCATGGAGACGGAGCGCCGCGATTCGGTGAAGAAGGTTCCGCTGCTGGGCGACATCCCGGTGCTCGGCAACCTGTTCAAGTCCAACAGCAAGATCGACAACCGCAAAGAGTTGCTGATCTTCATTACGCCGCGGATCCTGAGCGAGGGCTCGAACCTGGACTGACGCCACATCGGTCCCGGCTTGCGTCCGGGGCCGGTTCCCATGCACAGTCACACGGCCGCCTCTGGGCGGCCGTGTCATTTCCGGCCGCCGCTGCGGGGGTGAATCAGAGGTTCCCTGGGGGTGCATCGCCATTGGTTCGGAGTATCTTTCTGGTGGGGCCGATGGGCTCGGGCAAGACCGCGGTCGGGCGGCAGCTCGCAGAGCGGCTTGGCCTTCCATTCGCGGACAGCGACGCCGAGATCGAGGCACGCACCGGTGTCGACATTGCCTACATCTTCGAGCGCGAGGGCGAGGCCGGGTTCCGGATCCGCGAGCGCGATGTGATTGACGAGCTGACTCAGACCGCAGGCATCGTGCTCGCGACCGGCGGCGGGGCGATACTGCTGCCAGAGAATCGCGAGCGGCTGTCCACGCGCGGCACGGTCGTATTCCTCGACGCCACCATCGACCAGCAGCTGCAACGCACGCGGGGCGGGCGGCACCGGCCCTTGCTTGCCACGGCTGACCCGCGCACCAAGCTCGAGGAGTTGATGCTCGTGCGCGATCCGCTTTACCGATCCATCGCGACTATCACGATCACGACCGACGGACGCCGCCAGAGCTCGGTGGCTGACGAGATTGCCACGGCGCTCTCCGCATGCAGCGCATCGACCTGAATCTCGGCGCCAGGGGCTGCCCCATTGTGATCGGCGCGGGCCTGCTGGGCTCGCAGGCATTGCTTGCCGAGCACGCGGGCATCGCACAACTGATGGTCGTCAGCAATGAGACGGTGGCGCCCCTGTGGCTGCCGCGCCTGCGTGAAGGCCTTGCAGGCCGTCCATTTGCGCAATGCCTGCTGCCAGATGGCGAAGAGCACAAGACGCTTGCAAGCGCCGCGCGGATCATCGATGCGCTTGTGGGCGCACGCATGAATCGCGACTGCACGGTGCTCGCGCTCGGTGGTGGCGTCGTCGGCGACATCGCCGGCTTCGCGGCGGCAACCTACCAGCGTGGTGTCGCCTGCCTGCAGTTGCCGACCACGCTGCTCGCGCAGGTCGATTCGGCAATCGGCGGCAAGACCGGCGTCAATCACCCGGGCGGCAAGAACCTGATCGGCGTTTTCCACCAGCCCGTCGCCGTCATCACCGACACCGACACGCTCGGTACGCTGCCAGACCGCCAACTGCGTGCCGGCCTTGCCGAGGTCATCAAGGCGGCGTTGATCGCCGACAGCGCGTTCTTCGCCTGGCTGGAACTGCAGATCGAGGCTTTGCTCGCGCGCAATCCGGAAGCGCTCGCGGAGGCGATCCGCCGCGCCTGCGAAATCAAGGCCGGCATCGTCGTCCGCGACGAGCGCGAGCAGGGGCCACGCGCACTGCTGAATCTCGGGCACAGTTTCGGGCACGCCATCGAAACGGGCCTGGGTCATGGCCGCTGGTTGCACGGCGAGGCGGTCGCCGCCGGCATCGTGCTGGCCGCTGAACTCTCCGAGCGCTGCGGCCGCCTGGCCGCGGGCGATGTCGGCCGCGTGCGCATGCTGCTGGCCCGTACCGGTCTGCCGGTCGATCCGCCACGGCTTGGGCGCGAGCGCATGCTCTCGCTCCTCGGCATGGACAAAAAGGTCGCGGGCGGGCGGCTGCGTCTGGTGCTGCTGGATGCGATCGGCGCCGCGAATTGCACTGCCGAATTTCCCCGGGACGCGCTCGAGACGCTGCTCGAGGACAGGGCCGGCACGGGCGCAGCGTGAGAAAAGGCCGCGATCCGGACGCCGGGCTCGCCCCCTTTGCCGCGCTCGTTGCCACTTCGCGCGGGCGCCGGCATCCCGAGCCGCCAGCCGATTACCGCAGTGAATTTCAGCGCGATCGCGACCGCATCGTGCATTCGAATGCCTTCCGGCGCCTGGTCTACAAGACCCAGGTGTTCATCAATCACGAAGGCGACATGTACCGCACGCGCCTCACGCATTCGCTGGAAGTCGCGCAGATCGGCCGCTCGGTCGCGGTCGCGCTCGCGCTATCCGAGCCGCTGACCGAGGCGATCTGCCTCGCGCACGACCTGGGCCACACGCCCTTCGGTCACGCGGGCCAGGACGTGTTGAACGAATGCATGCGCGAGTTCGGCGGCTTTGAGCACAACCTGCAGTCGCTGCGGGTCGTCGATGAACTCGAGGAGCGCTACGCGCAGTTTCGCGGCCTCAACCTGAGCTTCGAAACCCGCGAGGGGATACTGAAGCATTGCTCGATCGCGCATGCACGGCAGTTGGGCGCCGTCGGCCGGCGCTTCATCGAGCGCCAGCAACCCGGTCTCGAGGCGCAGATCGCGGATCTTGCCGATGCGATCGCCTACAACAATCACGACGTGGACGACGGCCTGCGCTCTGGCCTCGTGACGATCGACGACCTGCGCGAGGTGGCGCTGTTCGCGCGCCACCATGCGACCGTCAGTGCCACGTACGCGGATCTGCCGGCGCGGCGCATGATCCATGAGATCGGGCGGCGCATGATCGATGATGTCGTGAGCGACCTGATCGAGGCGACTGCCGGGCGCCTTGTCGAGGCGAAGCCCGCAAACATCGACGCAGTCCGCGCCTTGGCGCACCCACTCGTGGGCTTCTCGAAAGCCAGGGCCGCCGAACACGCGGAACTGAAGAAGTTTCTGCGCACGCGGCTGTACCGGCATGAGCACATCGAAGCGCAGCGCACTGGCGCAGCGCAGGTGCTCCGTGGTCTGTTCGAGGCCTTCATGCAGGACGTGACGCGCATGCCGGCGGAACACCGTGAAGCGGCTCTCACAATGGAAACCGCGCAGGGAATGGCGGGCCGTGCCCGCGGGGTCGCCGACTATGTCGCCGGCATGACGGACCGCTACGCCTTCCAGGAACACGCGCGACTTCTGGGCAAGGGATCCGGGGATCCCATCGGTTTGATACCATCGCGCGGCGAATGAAGGAGGCAGGGTGGCCAGGGCCGAGATACCCGCGCGGGAACGACTGATCTTCGCGATGGACGTGCAAAACGCCGACGCCGCGCGCCGGCTCGCGGACACGCTCGGCGATTCAGTGTCCTTCTACAAGCTCGGGCTTGAGCTGTTCATGTCAGGCGCCGCCTTTGAGCTGCTCGACTGGATGGTTGGCCGCGGCAAGCGCGTGTTCGTGGACCTCAAGTTCTTCGACGTGCCGGCCACCGTCGCCGGGGCCGTGCGCCATCTACGCAATCGCGGCGTGACATTCACGACCGTGCACGGCAACCAGTCGATCATGGAAGCGGCGGTCGCGGCCGCGGGCGATGTCGGGATCCTTGCGGTCACCGTGCTGACGAGCCTCGATCGCGGCGACCTCGATGACCTGGGATTCCAGTGCGACGTGGAGCAGCTCGTGCTGTCGCGCGCGCGCCGCGCGTTTGCGGCCGGTTGCGCGGGCGTCGTGTCCTCGGGACTCGAGGCAAAGGTCCTGCGCGCCGGCGTGGATGATCGCCTGATTGTCGTGACGCCGGGCATCAGGCCGGTGGAGAACCGCCCGATCGACGACCAGAAGCGCGTCGTGGGCGTCCCGGAAGCATTCGCGAATGGTGCTGACTACATCGTCGTCGGGCGGCCGATCCGCGATGCCGCGGATCCGCGCGCCGCCGCGGAGCAGATCCAGACGACCATCGCGGGCCTGTTCCCCCGTCGATGAGCACACAACCGGGGAATGACCGGCTGCTGCGCGCCCTCTCGCGCCAGCCCGTGGACCGCACGCCGGTGTGGATCATGCGTCAGGCTGGCCGCTATCTGCCGGAGTACCGCGCGACGCGCGCGAAGGCCGGCAGTTTCATGGCGCTGTGCACCAATCCGGAACTTGCCTGCGAGGTAACGCTGCAGCCGCTCGCGCGTTATCCGCTGGATGCCGCGATCCTTTTTTCCGACATCCTGGTCATCCCGCATGCGATGGGACTCGGTCTCGGGTTCGCGGAAGGCGAGGGGCCGCGTATCGCGCGGCCCATACGCAATGAAGCGGATGTGCAGTCGCTGCCGGTGCCGGATCCCGACGACAAGCTGCGCTTCGTGCTTGACGCCATTACGCTGATACGCCGCGAGCTCGCCGGCCGCGTGCCGCTGATCGGATTTGCGGGCTCGCCGTGGACCGTCGCGACCTACATGGTCGAAGGTGGCTCGAGCAGGGATTTCCCGCGGATCAGGGGACTCCTCCAGGCCGAGCCGCGGATCCTGCATGCGCTCCTCGAGAAACTCGCGCGCGCGACAACGGCATATCTCAATGCGCAGATCGCGGCGGGCGCGCAGGCCGTCATGATCTTCGACACCTGGGGCGGCGCGCTCTCAACACCGGACTATCTGGAGTTTTCGCTGGCGTACATGCAGCAGATCCTGACCGGCCTCGCACGCGAGCCGGAAGGGCGGCGCGTACCGGTGATCCTGTTCACCAAGGGTGGCGGCATCTGGCTTGCCCGCATGGCCGCGACCGGCGTAGATGCATTGGGCATCGACTCGGCGACGGAACTGTCCGCTGCGCGCCGGGCCACCGGCGATCGTGTCGCGCTACAGGGCAATCTCGATCCGGGCCTGCTGCACGAGCCGCCGGACTGGATTCGCCACGAAGTTGCGCGCGTGCTCGAGAGTTACGGGCGCGGACCCGGGCATGTATTCAACCTGGGTCATGGCGTGCAACCTGAAACGAACCCGGATCACGTGGCCGCGATGATCGCGGCCGTGCACGAACTCTCGCCGCAATACCACCGTTAAAAGGGGCGCGTCCCCTTTTATACCGCGCGCAGTTCGTCGCGCAGGGACCGGCGCAGGATCTTGCCGACGTTGGATTTCGGCAGCTCGTTTCGGAAATACACTGCGCGCGGCACCTTGTAGCCGGTCAGCTCCCGTCTGCAGAACGCGACGACCTGCTCGCTCGTGAGCGCGGGGTCCTTCTTGACGATGAATAGCGCAACGACCTCGCCGGATTTCTCGTCTGGCTGCGCGACCGCCGCAACCTCGAGCACGCCCGGCATCTGCGCAACGACGCCTTCGACTTCGTTGGGATACACGTTGAATCCGGACACCAGGATCATGTCCTTCTTGCGGTCCTCGATAAAGGTGCGGCCGCGCTCGTCCATGCGCCCGATGTCGCCGGTCCGCAGCCAGCCGCCCGGCAGCATGACCTTCTCGGTCTCCTCGGGGCGATTCCAGTAGCCGCGCATGACCTGCGGCCCGCGCAGGCAGATCTCGCCGACCGATCCGGTTGGCAGTACGTTGCCATCGTCGTCGCGGATCGAGACCTCGGTGGACGGCAGCGGATAGCCGATCGAGCCCGTGAACTCCGTCGTGCCCGGCAAGTTTGAAGTGCCGACCGGGGAGGTTTCGGTGAGCCCCCAGCCCTGGCATATGTGCCGGCCGGTGACCTGGCGCCAGCGCTCCGAGACCGCCGCCTGCACCGCCATGCCACCGCCGAGCGCAACCCTCAGCGAGCTGAAATCGAGCTGGTCAAAGCCCGGCGTGTTCAATAGCGCGTTGAAAAGCGTGTTGACGCCCGTGATGAAGGTGAAGCGGACACGGCTCAATTCCGCGACGAAACCGGTCATGTCGCGCGGATTCGTGATCAGCACGTTTTGCCCGCCGACATACGTGAACACGAGGAAATTCGTGGTCAGCGCAAAGATGTGATAGAGCGGCAACGCCGTGATGACGATGGAATTCCCGATCTCCTTGAGCTCCGGCATGAAAGCCGCGACCTGCAGCGTGTTCGCGACCAGGTTGCGATGAGTCAGGACGGCGCCCTTCGAAATGCCGGTCGTGCCACCGGTGTACTGCAGGAAAGCGACATCGTCGCCGCTCACGTCCACCGGATCGAGCTTGAGCGATGCACCGACCCTGATGATGGCATTAAAGCGCAGCGCGCCCGGCAATTTCCACGGCGGCACTATTTTCTTTACGCGCCGGATCACGAAGTTCGTAATCGGTCCCTTTGGGAATCCGAGCAGGTCGCCGATGCCCGTCACGATGACGCGCCTTACCTGCGTGCGGGCGATGACCTGCTCGAGTGTCGCGCAGGCGTTCTCGAAGATCACGATCACGGTGGTGCCCGAGTCGTTCAGCTGATGCTCGAGTTCGCGCGCGGTGTAGAGCGGATTCACATTGACGACCACGCAGCCGGCACGCAGCGCGCCGATGATCGCGATCGGATACTGCAGGACATTCGGCATCATCAAGGCGATGCGATCGCCTTTTCGGAGCCCCGCCTGCCGCTGCAGCCAGGCAGCAAAGCGCCGCGACAGCTCATCGAGTTCGCCGTAGGTGAGCGTCCGGCCCATATTGGAGACTGCCGGTTTCGCCGCGTAATTGCGGCAGGCGTCCTCGAACATCTGCTTCAGCGAGCGCACCGAGTCCGGATCGATCTCTGCCGGCACGCCAGGTGGATAGTCCCTGCACCAATACGCGGCGTCACTCATTGTTGCGTTGCAAAAGCGGTGAAAGCTGCAGCCAGAGATTGTCGAGCAGCAGCGGCTGCGCCCGGGCATTCGGGTGAATTCCGTCCTCCTGGAACAGCGCAAGGTCCACCGCGACCTGGTCGGACAGGAAAGGCACGACGCCGATCCGGTACTGGGTCGCGAGGTCTGCGTAGATGCTCTGGAACGACGTGGCGTAGCGCTGCCCGTAATTGGTCGGTACGCGAATCGCGACCAGGAGCACCTGCGCGCCGGCGGTGCGGCTCTGCATGATCAGCAATTCGAGATTCGTGCGCACCCTCGATACCGGCAGGCCGCGCAGCCCGTCATTGCCGCCTAGCTCGATGATCACGACCGCGGGCTCATGCTGCGTAAGTGCGCGGTTGAGCCGCTGGACTCCGCCATCCGTGGTCTCCCCGGTCACGCTGGCGTTGACCACGCGGTAACCGTAACCTTCGCGCTTCAGCCGCTGCTGAAGCAGCGTCACCCAGCCCTGCCCGGGCAATAGCCCGTAGCCGGCCGACAGGGAATCGCCGACGACCAGAATGATCGGCGGTTCCGCGGCCCGCGTCGATAACGGTACGGCGGCGATCAGACATAGCATCAGTACCAGGACGAGACGCATGGATAGAAAGACAGTGCTTGAAGCCAGAAGTTTGCGCAAGCAGGTTACCAGCCCGGAGGGAATACTGACCATCCTGGATGACGTCAGCCTCCAGGTCAGCGCTGGCGAATCCGTCGCCGTGGTCGGGGCCTCGGGCGCCGGAAAGTCAACATTGCTGGCGCTGCTCGCAGGCCTCGATGAGCCGAGCCATGGCGCGGTCTGGCTCGAAGGTATCGAGCTCTCGGCACTCGACGAGGACGGGCGCGCGGCCGCGCGTGCCCGACACGTCGGCTTCGTGTTTCAGTCTTTTCACCTGATCCCGTCGCTGACCGCGCTCGAGAACGTGATGCTGCCACTCGAGCTTGCCGGCCGCTCGGACGCGAGAGCCACCGCGCGTGAGGTACTGCGCCAGGTCGGGCTCGAGAGCCGCCTGGGCCATTACCCGCGGCAGCTCTCGGGCGGCGAGCAGCAGCGCGTGGCCATCGCGCGCGCTTTCGTGACGCGGCCCTCAGTGCTTTTTGCCGACGAGCCCACCGGCAATCTCGACACCGCAACCGGCGCGCGCGTGATGCAGCTCCTGTTCGACCTCAATGCGGCCTCCGGCACGACGCTGGTGCTGGTAACCCACGATCGCGAGATCGCGGCGCGCTGTAGCCGCATCATCGAGCTGGACGCGGGCAGGCTCGTTCATTGAGCAGGGCGCACTGACATGCACGCATTGCGTTTTTCCTTGCTTGCGCTCCTGCGCGATTGGCGCTCGGGTGAGCTTGCCGTATTGCTTGCGGCGCTCCTTGTCGCGGTCACGGCGCTGACCGGCGTTGGCTTCTTCACCGATCGCATCGGCCAGGCGGTCGAGTTGCGGGCGGCGGAAGTGCTTGCAGCGGATCTGCGCCTGCAGGCCGGGCAGCCAATGGACCCGGAATACGTGACACTCGCGGCCGAGCGGGGTATCGCGACGGCGAGTACGGTTTCGTTCCCGAGCGTCGTGTTCTTCGGCGAGGACTCCGCGCTCACGTCGCTGCGGGCTTCCGGTCCCGGGTATCCGCTGCGCGGGCTGCTCAAGATTTCGGACGCACCCTTCGAGCCCGCCCGCGAGACCACGGCTCTCCCCGGGCGCGGCGAGGCCTGGCTCGATTCGCGGCTGCTGGCGCGCCTTGGCGCCCGGGTCGGCGATCGGGTCAATGTCGGCGCCACGACTTTCGCCGTGACCCAGGTGCTGGACTACCGTCCGGACCAGGGCTCCGCATTCGTGGACCTGGCGCCGTCGCTCCTGATCGGTCTCGCGGATCTCGACGCCACAGAGTTGCTTGGCCCTGGCAGCCGCGTGACGTATTCGCTGCTTTTCGCCGGCGCGCCCTCGGCGATCCGTGCTTTCAAGCCCGTGCTCGCAGAGCGCCACAAGCTGGGCGAACGACTCGTGGATATCGCCGAGGCGAGCCCGCAGATCCGCTCATCGACCGAACGCGCGGGACGCTTCCTCAATCTTTCGGCGCTGATCACGGTGCTGCTCGCCGCGGTCGCTGTCGCCATGGCAGCGCGCCGCTACACGCAGCGTCATCTCGACAATGTCGCGGTGATGAAATGCCTTGGGGCACCGCAGTCGCTGGTGCTGCAGGTCACGGTGATCGAGCTGGGCTTGCTCGCGCTCGTCGCCGCCGCCGTGGGTAGCGCGCTCGGGTTCCTGGCGCAGGGAATCCTCGCCTGGCTCCTGGGCGACATCGTGCGCGCGGAACTGCCGCCACCGACCGCGGCACCTGCGATCATGGGTGCGGTTACGGCGCTTGCGATCCTGGTGGGATTCGCGTTGCCGCCGATGCTGCAACTGAAGCGCGTACCGCCCGCGCGCGTGCTGCGCCGTAATCTCGAGCCGCCGCCACTGCGCTACTCGGTGTCCTATGGGCTGGCGCTCGCGGCGCTGCTCGCGGTGCTGTATTGGCTGGTGCGCGACGGCTGGCTGGTTGTTTACGTCGCCGCCGGCGTCGGCGGGACGCTCGCCGTGCTGTTTGCCGCGGGCTGGTTGCTGGTGCGCCTGGCCGGGCGCATGCGCGGCGCGGTGGGCGTCGCCTGGCGCTATGGGCTGGCGAACCTCGCGCGCCGCGGCCGCGAGAGCATCGTGCAGGTGGTCGCCTTCGGCCTGGGGCTCATGGTGCTGTTGCTGCTCGCGGTGGTGCGCAATGACCTGCTGGAGGATTGGCGTGCGAGCCTCCCGGAGGACACGCCCAATTACTTCATGGTCAACATTCCGACGACCGAGACCGAGGCGTTTGCACAGTTCATCGGCGAGCGCGGCCTGCCACGCCCGAAGCTGTTCCCGATGATCCGTGCACGACTGACCGAGATTAACGGTCGGCCGGTGGACGAGCTGGCGCTGGAAACAGATCGCGGGCACGCATTTGCCGAGCGCGAACAGAATCTGTCGTGGGCCAAAGAGCTGCAGCGGGACAACCGCATCGTTGCGGGCCGCTGGTGGACCGAGGCAGACCGCGGCCGCCGGCTTGTCTCCGTCACGACCGAGTACCAGGAAGAGCTTGGACTCAAGCTCGGCGACAAACTGGGCTTCGACATCGCCGGCGAAGCGCTTGTTGCGGAAATCGCGAGCTTCCGCGAAGTGAAGTGGGACCGATTCCAGCCGAACTTCTTCCTGGTCTTCTCGCCCGGCACGCTGGATGGCCTTATCGGCACCTGGCTCACGAGCATCCGATTGAAGCCGGAACAGCGGCCGTTGCTTGCCGACCTTGTGCGGCGCTTCCCTTCGGTTTCGATCTTCGACATCGACTCGATCCTCGCCCAGATCCGCGACATCATGGATCGTGCCTCGCTCGCCGTGCAGTACGTGTTCCTGTTTACGCTCGCCGCCGGCATCACGGTGCTGCTCGCCGCGATCCAGTCAACGCGCGACGAGCGCCGCTACGAAAGCGCGATGCTCCGCACGCTCGGCGCGAGCCGGCGGGTCGTGCTTGCAGGTGTCGCCTCGGAGTTCACGGCGCTGGGAATGCTGTCGGGAACGCTCGCGGCGCTCGGTGCGACGCTTGCGGGCTGGCTGTTAGCGACACAACTGTTCGAGCTGGAATACACGCTCGATCCCTGGGTCTGGCTGATCGGGCTAGTGTCAGGCGCGGTCATCGTCGGCGGCGCCGGCACCTTCGCCGCGCGCGGCGTCATCAATCATCCGCCGATCAATACCCTGCGGCAGGGGTGACGGAAAACCGCTGGTTGCCCGCAAATTTGCGAGCCCCTTTGGGGGTTTTCGGCGTGCTAGCGTTTGCAGTCGATCGATGGCAGAATATCCGTAATACTGAAATACGGACATTCGGGTGACCACCATGAAGGAAAACCTCGTCGTTTCGGACCGCGGCCAGATCACGTTGCCTTCGGCGATGCGCAAGTCCCTGGGGCTCGGCAAGAGCGCGGTGGTCACGGCCGAGCAGGTCGGCGGCAGGATCGTCCTGACCCCGGCGGTCGTGGTCGAGACGGAGTTCTACACGGCGGAGGAGGTCAGGGAATGGGATCGCGCCGATGAGTTCAGCAAGAGCGAACGCGCGCGCCTGGCTGGCAAGCTGAAGAAGCGGCGTGCATAGGCTCTTTCTGGATGCCAACGTCCTCTTCACCGCTGCGCACAATCCCGATGGAAAGGCGGCGTTCCTCTTCGAGGCCATGGATCTGAAGCGCTGGGAGCTGCTGTCGAGCGCCTATGCCATCGGGGAAGCGCGCAGAAACATCACGGTGAAGTATCCGCAGTGTGCGGCGCGGCTCGAGGCGCTCATCAAACAATTGATCGAGGTCGGACAACCAGCGCAGGCCCGCATCGCATTGGCATTGCCGGAGAAGGATCAGCCGATCTTTCTCGCCGCTCAATTAGCGCGGGCGACGCACCTGCTGACCGGTGACCAGCGGCATTTCGGCCCGCACATGAATCGGCCTCGCGATACCGGCGGCATTGTCATTCAGACGGTTGCCGAATTTCTTGCGAAGCTCTAGCGGCAGCGGTTGTCATGGCCTGAGTTCACCAGACACCGCCGCTCTACCTTCCCACGAGCTGAAACTGCGCCTCCGCCACGGGTTGCAGCTTGCCCCGCCAGTTGTGCCCCTCGATGCGGATCCGGTACATGCCGTTCGGCAGCAATGTCGAGTTCAGCGAAATCCGCAGGTCGCCATTGGAGTCGCGCAGCAGCCGTTCCACATGCAGGAGCGCCGTGCCGTCCTCGCGCGAGAGGCTGATCCGGAACTGCTCATAGCGGTCGGTCGCAACCGCGATCAGCAGGTCGATCCGCTGCGGCAACCCGGCGACGTCGATGCGGGCGATGCGCGCAGCGCGCGGGTCGATGCGCAGCGTCCGGGTCGAGGAGGGCGGCCGCAGGAATCCCACGGCGGCCTGCGCTTCCATCATCTCCATCCGGTCCCGCGTGATATTCCAGCGCCAGGCGGTCCAGCCTAGTGCCAAGGCCAGCACCAGAATCAGGGCCGCAGCGCCTGCCAGGACCTGGGGTTTCTGGTACCTGGCCATCCATTCCGGGAATTCCACAATCATTGACCCGACTCCGTGGCTCGCCGCGTTTATTCTATGCGTCCAGAGTCCAAGGAGTGCCCGACATGTCATGCCTGTCCGCCCGGATCAACCTCATATTGGCCGGCGGCCTGTTGGCCGCATCCGCGATGGCGGCCGATCCCCAGACGGCGCTGACCGTTTACAGTTCGGCACAGCCGGGTGGCATCCCGGCCGAGTGGTACCGCCCGCTGCCCGGCATGGGCACGCCGCAGGCGAGCGCGTTGCCGGGTTTTGCACTGGTGCGCGTGGACCGGGACCTGGAGCTGGTGCCCGGACGCAGCACGCTGAAATTCACGGACGTGGCCGCGTTGATCGACCCGACCACGGTGCAGTTCCGTTCGTTGACCGACCCCACCGGCACCAAGGTGCTGGAGCAGAATTTCCAGTTCGACCTGGTCAGCACCGAGAAACTCCTGTCGCGTTACGTGGACCGCAAGGTCAGCGTGGAGAGCGAGCAGGGTGACGGCGTCAAGGTCGTCGAAGGGACGTTGCTTTCCGCTTACGACGGCCTGGTCCTGCGCGGAGACGATGGGCAGATCCATGCGCTGCGCAACTGGAACGGCATGACTTTCGGCGAACTGCCGGGTGGATTGATCACGCGGCCCACGCTCGAATGGGATGTGCTGGCAGCGAAAGGCGGCAATCACCGCGCGCGTGTTTCCTACCAGACCGGCGGCATCACCTGGTGGGCGGACTACAACCTGATCTTCACGGAAGGCGCCGATGCCAATTCGGGTTTCGTGGACGTGGGCGCCTGGGTCAGCCTGCTGAACCAGTCCGGCGCGAGCTACCAGGACGCGAAGCTCAAGCTGATCGCGGGCGATGTCAATCGTGTGCAGCCCGATCAGAAGGCGTTTCGCATGCGGACGCTGGAAATGGCGGCCGTGGCGGACGCTGCGCCCGCAGGCTTCGAGGAGAAGTCCTTCTTCGAATATCACCTCTATACGCTCGGGCGGCCCGCGACGCTGCCCAACAACTCGACCAAGCAGATCGAGCTCTTCGATGCGGCGACCCGCGTGCCCGCGAAGAAGCAACTCGTCTATTACGGCGCTGAGGGTTATGGCTTCTATGGCTCGCTGATGCTGGACCGCGAATTCGGCCCGACGTCCAATACGAAAGTAGACGTGTGGCTCACACTCAAGAATGACAAGGCCTCGGGTCTTGGCATGCCGCTGCCGGCGGGCCGCATCCGCGTCTCGCAGCAGGACAAGGCGGATGGCAGCATGGAATTCATCGGTGAGGACAAGATCGATCACACGCCCAGGGACGAGGACGTGCGGGTCAAGCTCGGCACCGCCTTTGATGTGGTCGGCGAGCGGCGCCAGACGGATTTTGCGCTGAATTCGAAAGGCCGCGTCATGGAGGAGGCCTTCGAGATCAAGGTCCGCAACCACAAGGACCAGGCGGTCAATGTGGTGGTGCGCGAGAATCTCTATCGCTGGAGTCAGTGGGCGCTCATCGCACAGTCCACACCGTTCGAGAAGAAGGACGCGCGCACCATCGAATTCCCGGTGCGAATCGCGGCGGACGGCGAAGCGATCGTCACTTACCGGGTTCGTTACACCTGGTGAGCTTCGAGCGATAGCGGCGCGCCGACCGCTAGCACGTCGCCCACGCCTTCGGCCACGATACAGTTCTGGCCGAAGGCGACGCCGCGCAGGATTTTGTCGTAACGGTAGGTTTTTAGCGTCTTCAGCGGTTCCGAGCCCACATCGCGCGTGCCGTCAAACTGGTCGGTCGTCGTATTGATGCATCGAGTGCAATGCTTGACGCCGTGCAACGCGACGGCGCCGGAGCGGAACGCCACCATCGCGTCTTCCGCGAAGGCTGCGACTCCCTCGATGACGACATTGGGTCGGAAGCGGTTCATCGGCACGGGTGACGGCAGCCGCCGGTTGAGATCCGCGAGGGATTCACGGGAGAGCAGCAGCAACGGGTAGGCATCCGCGAAGTTGAGCGGCGGCGGCTCGGGCTCGACGCTTTTCGGATTGGCGAGGCGTGGCACGCGCTCATCGATGCGCACGAGCCGGAGCCGATCGCCGAGCGTGCGTGACAACCAGGCGGCGGCATCATCGCCGGCGTCAATGCCGCTGCATGTGTCTTTCCATACCTGCACGCGATGCACCGGGCCGTCGGCCTGCGGATCGACCTCGAAGACCGGGTGGCCATCGGCCGACAGCCTGAGCGCGCCGTCGACGATCCCGGTCGTGACGGTCGCAAGTCGCGGGTTCGTGGCCTGCGTCACGAAGCGGTTCTTCTCATCCACGATCATCCAGCGCCGGTCCCATTCCAGTCCGGTTGCCGTCACGCGCGCCCTGGCCAGGTCAATGCCGCGGCAGGACTTGACCGGATAGATATGGAGGCTCGTGATGCTTGCCATCGGCACAGCTTAACGCGTGTCGAGCACGCGGAAGCGCGGACCGCGGCGGAAGAGCGCCGCGAATTCGTCGAATACGTGCGTCGCGGCCTCGGTCGCTGGGCCGATGCAGCGATGCGTGTCGGCATGCACCTGGCGCGCGTGATCCGGGCCATGCAGGCCCTCGAGTTCCTCGCGCCAGGCTGGCACCGACAGCCAGCGCTGAATCAAGTCGCGGTCAACCTCCGGGTGAAACTGCAGCCCATAGGCATTGGTGCCGTGCCTGAAGGCCTGGTTGGCGCAAGTCGCCGTGCTCGCCAGGTGCACTGCATCGGGCGGCACGGCGAAGGTATAGGAATGCCACTGGAACACGTGCTGGCCGTGCATGACATGGCGCAACAGCGCATCGTCGCCTGCCGCGGGCGAGGATTGCAGCGGATACCAGCCGATCTCGCGAACCGGCGCGGGGTGTACCTCGGCGCCGAGCGCAGAGGCCAGAAGTTGCGCGCCGAGGCAGATGCCGAGGATCGGCATTTCGCGCGCGAGCGCTTCCTTCAGCACCTCGATTTCGGTTTTCAGATGCGGGAAAGCGCCGGTCTCGTCCACATTCATCGAGCCGCCCAGCACGACCAGCCCGTCATAGCGGCGCGGGTCCGGGTCGGAGTCGGGCGTGCGCTCGAAATTGACGTAGCGGATCCGGAATCCTGAGCCACGCAGGAAGGGATCGAGCGTGCCCGCCGTTTCGGTGGCGACATGCTGGAACACGAGCAGCCTCGGCATGTCAGCGGCTGGCCTTCAGCGCGAAATCGAAGCTGCCATAGTGCAGATAATTGGCCCAGTCGGCCGATGGCAAGGCACGAACCGCGGAGCGCGCGGCATTGAGCGCCGCGCCGATCGAAGTGCCGTGCGCAAGCTCGCGGTAAAGCAGTGTCGCAAAGGCCGTGGCGCCGGCGTCGGAGACCGGCCACCAGGTGCCGATGAAGTTCGCGACACCACCGCGCAGGAAGGCCTCGGCGAATCCGACGCTGCGATCCAGTTGCCGTAGCGGGTTGACCACGCTGCGCAGCCGCCCGGATTCGCAGGCGTTGAAGAACACGAGTGCCGGCACGGAGTCCAGCGCCGCCAGATCGGCGCCCGACAACACGCGACCGCCGGCGCACAGGATGCCGCTCGAAGCGGGCGCGGCGGTATCGAAGAATGCGTGGCCGGCAAAGTGGATCGCGTCGTAGTCGCCGGAACGGAACTCGGCGCGGAGCCGCGCGCGCGTCGCTGCGCCGCCGCGGATCGTCGTGATACCGGTGCCGGGGAGGCGCGCAAGCATCTGGGTGACGCGCTCGCCTTCCTCGATCGCACCCGGCAGGTCGCCGGTCGGATTGACGACCAGCAATACGTTGAGGCCGCGCTCGCGGCGACGCTGCTCGCGCCACTTGGCGACCGACATACCCTCGGCAGCATAGCGGCGGCTCAATCCGGATTCAGCTGCGGGCGCCCAGCCCTTGATGCTGAGCGCCTCCCAGGGCCAATGCGCGCTGGCGCTGTCGTGCACGACGACGAGCGGTGCCGCGCGTACCGAGGGCAGCGCCGCGACGATTTCTTCGGGCAGCAGCAATTCCGCCAGCCGTTCGCCGAAATTCTCCAGTTCTGCGACCGGCATGCCGGGCGCAAGCCGCGCGTGCTCGCGCTCGAGCGCGCGCAGGTCGAGCCGTTGGGTCGCCGTGAGCGCGGTCGCTTTCGGTGCGGTGCCGAGCAGCGCCGCGCGCATCTGACCAGCGGATTCCTGCACGAAAAGCCATGCGAGCGGGGTCGCCGTCTGCTTGATGGCACGGCCAGGCTTGCGTCCCGCCTTACGTGCGGGCTGCAGGCGCAGCAGCGGTGCCGCGGGATGTATGCGCAGCAGGTCTTCCGCGACCTGGCGTGCCGCGGAGAGCCTGCGGGCGCTGCGCGACAGGATCGTGATGCGCCGCAGCCGCAGCTCCGGCGAAAGATCGGAAAGCGCGGTCAGCACGCCCTCGAGTTGCGCCCGCGCGGCATCGGCCGGGTCGGCACCGGAGGCCGTGCCCCACAGCACCATCGCAAAATCGCCGACACCTGCGAGTGCGAGCGTGCGCGTGACATTCGCGGCGGCGAGCCGCTGCACGTCGGGTCCGTAGCGCCCGAAGTCACCGAGGCCGGCGAGCACCACCAGCCTCGCATTGGGCCCGCGCCGGCCGACCGGGAGCACGAAGACCTCGCCCGCCGCGGCGCCGATCGCGCGCCGGCGCGCGAGATCGCTGATCGCACCATGCAGCATCGTATCGACGGCGAGAGCGGCACCCGCTGGCTCAACATTTGCAAAGGCCCCCAACACAAGTGCCGAGGCGTCGCTCTGTGTGACGCTGCCCTCGATGAAGGCGAGATCCACCGGGCGGGCCTGTGCGCCGCGCCTCGCGACTGACGTGGCGCTTGCGGACGGGCCCGCGACGGCCACGAACTCGTGCAGGAATTCGCGTTGCTGCCGCTCGGAGAGATCGCTCCAGGCGATCTTCGCGGGTGGCGCCTCGCGGGTATCGCTCTCCCACAGCGTTGGTACGCCGCGGCGGCGTGGCAGCACGTGCGGCAGTACCGCTGTCGTATCGCCGCGCGCCAGGTCGATCACCGCGCGGCCCACATCCGCGTTGCCGGGCAGCGCGCCATGGCTTTCTTCGACGTACCAGGTCGGCATCCCCGGCCAATGCGCGAGCGCGAGCGGCACGGTACCGTCGCCCGCCGGACCGCGGCCAAAATCGAGGCCCTGGGCGCCCCGTTTGACGCCGAGCATCGTGTCCTGGCCAAAGCCGGCAATCAGCCGGAAGCGCTCGTCGGGCGGCGGTAGCGTCTCGATCGCACGCTGCGCGTTCGCGAGCAGGCCCGCGGCCGGACCTGGCCCCTTGGGCCATTGCATTGCGTCGAATGGATCGAAGCCTTTGCAGGCAATGGCTGGAGGCAGCAGTGCACAGAGTCCCGGGAAAGTCGTCAGCACGCGGTGTGCAATTTCATCCGCGTCGTGCAGCAGGTCCAGCATCGCGAGACGCCGGATCAGCGGATAGGTTCCACGCAAGGCCTGGATCGCGACGAAAGCGCCGCGATTGGGCGTGCCGAGCTGGATCACGCGCGCAATTTGTGCAGCGCCCTCGTGCGCGAGCGCTGCACGCGCGACCAACCCACCCATGCTGTGGCCGATCAGAACGACGTCCTGGTGGCGCTCGTTGACCAGGCGTTCCGCCAGTGCGCGCCCGTTGGCTGCGAGGTCCAGTCGCCAGTCATAGGGATGGAATACCGCGTCATAGCCCGCGATCCGGAGTACGAGGCGCAGCCGCTCATAGGCGAAGCGCAGGACACCCAGCGGCCCGTAGCGGCGGCCGCGCGGCAACGCAAGCTTGGTTATGCCGCCGAGCGCAATTTCGGCCGGGTCGAACCACTTGACGTCGTCTGGCAGGCCCTTGCGCGGGCGGCCAAGCGTCGAGCCCATGATGCCGGGCAGGATCAGCGCGGGCGGCCCGCCGCGCATGTCAGCCGCACGCTGGGCGAGCCGCGACAGTTCCTGATCGGCCTCGAGATACGATGACACGCCGCGATTCTACAAGGTGCCGGTGCTACGGAATTCGGATTTGCGTCAAATCCGAAATCCGTAGCACCGGCACCGTAGAATGGTGCACGTGGATACATTTGCGCGCGACCGCCTGCCGCCACGGGAGCAATGGCCGCGGCTGCATTTCGACCTGCCGGAGCTGCGTTATCCCGAGCGCCTGAACTGCGCGACCGTGCTGCTCGACGACGCGGTTGCCGAAGGCCATGGCGAGCGGCCCGCGATCCTGACCGAGGCGGGGAGCATCAGCTATCGGGAACTGCTCGCCCGCGCGAATCGGATCGCGAATGTGCTGCAGGGTGCGGGCGTCGTGCCGGGTAACCGGGTGCTGCTGCGCGGCCATAACAATCCCGAGCTATACGCTTGCTGGCTCGCCGTCATGAAGGCAGGCGCGATCGCAATCACCACCATGCCCATGCTACGGGCCCCGGAGCTGATCGCGATCATCAACAAGGGCCGGCCGGCGGTCGCACTCTGCGACCATCGGTTGCTGGCCGAGCTGCGCACGGCGGCCGAGGCGACGGGCGTCGTCGGTGAGATCGTGGGCTGGGGCGATGGCGATCTCGAGGGCCGGATGGCTGGGGCCCCGGACCGCTATACCAATGTGGACACGGCTTCGGACGATGTGTGCCTCCTGGCCTTCACCTCGGGCACGACCGGTCAGCCCAAAGCCTGCGCGCATTTTCACCGCGACGTGCTCGCGATGGCGGATGTCGTCGCGCGGCATCTGCTGCACACGAAGGCGGACGACGTCTACACGGGCAGCCCGCCGTTGGGCTTCACATTCGGCCTCGGGGCGCTGCTGGTCTTCCCCTTTCGTTTCCGCGCGGCGGTTGCGCCCGTCGAAGCGCCGGCGCCCGCGGCGCTACTCGCGGCGATCGAACGGCACAAGGCGACCTGCCTTTTCACGGCGCCCTTCGCCTACCGGGCGTTGCTGGCCGAACTCGAAGGACGCAATATCAGCTCGCTGCGGCAATGCGTGTCGGCCGGTGAGTTCCTGCCGAAGACCGTCTCGGATGCCTGGCAGGAACGTACGGGCATCCGGATCATCGACGGCATTGGCGCGACCGAGATGATCCACATCTTCATCTCGGCGAGTGGCGATGCGATTCGTCCGGGCGCGACGGGGAAACCCCTGCCCGGCTACAACGCCTGCGTTCTGGATGACGCTGGCAAGCCGATGCCGCCGGGCAGCACAGGCCGTCTCGCCGTCACCGGACCGACCGGCTGTCGTTACCTCGAAGACGAGCGCCAGCGCGACTACGTGCAATCCGGCTGGAATGTGACCGGCGATCTTTTTCGCATGGATGAGGATGGCTATTTCTGGTTCGTATCGCGCGCCGACGACATGATTGTCTCGGCGGGCTACAACATCGCCGGGCTCGAGGTCGAGTGGGCGCTGCTCGCACACCCGGCGGTGCGCGAATGCGCGGTGGTTGGCGCGCCGGACGCCGAGCGCGGCACGGTCGTCAAGGCCTATGTCGTGCTGCAGCCGGGGAGTGCGGCGGATGCGCTACTCGTCCGTGAGCTGCAGGACTTCGTAAAACAGCGCATCGCGCCCTACAAGTACCCGCGCCTGATCGAATTCCTGGAGGCGCTGCCAAAGACGCCGACCGGCAAGCTGCAGCGCAAAGCCTTGCGCAGTTAGGTCCGACTTGCGACCCGGCAACAAGTCACGGTTTTCTGGTAATTACTTGACATCTAAATGATATAGGCCTGTAATTTCACCGGGTTATGGGAGATCCGGTTGCAGAGGATCGTTTGTCTTGGCGGCGGGCCTGCGGGCCTATATTCCGCGATCCTGTTCAGGAAGGCCCTGCCGCGCGCGCGGGTCGAGGTCCATGAGCGCAATCGCCCGGATGACACTTTCGGCTGGGGCGTGGTGTTCTCCGACCGGACCATGGAAGGCTTTCGCG
>Ga0315273_10000020_pt1 | contig 134985 bp, 170 predicted proteins | sample YL17G02_0_MG_FD_205753 | JGI IMG/M metagenome (GOLD analysis project Ga0315273, IMG submission 205753) | Sediment microbial communities from Yellowstone Lake, YNP, Wyoming, USA - YL17G02_0 | ecosystem: Environmental > Aquatic > Freshwater > Lake > Sediment | place: USA: Wyoming | collected... | reverse complement strand
GGCCGCGGCCGGACCAAATCCTATGTCTATTTAAAGGACTTTGACCAATTGCATTATCATAAATTCGGCGCCGAACGCGCAAGCGGCCGGCAACGGATTATGGTACTGATGATGCGAAAACGATTCGGGCGATTACTCAAGCCGGAAACAGTCTAGCGGAATCTGAACATTAAAAAAATAGGTGAAATAAAACATGTACGAAAACGAAGGCGGCTTCGGCGGAAGACGGGGCGGCTTTGGCGGCGCAAGCGGCGGACGCGGTTTCGATCGCGGCCCGCGCGAAATGAGCAAGGCAGTCTGCACCGAGTGCGGTGCGGAGTGCGAAGTTCCTTTCAAGCCGACCGAAGGAAAGCCGGTCTACTGCAGGGACTGCTGGCAGAAGAAGCGCGGATTCTAAGCGGGCTTCTGGCAGATAAGCTGCGTAACGGTTAAAAAACATAAGTTGGATGGAAACTTTTCGAGGTTCTTTGTTTCCGGCATTTATTCTACGGCGCTTTTAACGGCGTCCGCGAAAATTAAATAAGGCTAGGCCCACAAGTCTTTGGAATACGCGAATGGCGTGATCCTCATGAAGAGCCTGCTGCATAACGGCGTGATGGTGACGGCGTACGAGCCGAAGGGCTACTCCGTCAGGCACGCGGGCCGCGTAATCAGGCTCGCGCCCGGGCAGGAGGAGATGGCCGTGGCCTGGGTCAGGAAGCTCGGGACGGACTACGTCAATGATCCGGTGTTCGAAAGCAACTTCTTCGATGACTTTTGCAAAGCACTGGGCGTGGAGAAGGCGCCGGCGAAGGATTTCGATTTTTCGGAGATCGAGGCGGCCGTGGCGAAGGAACGCGCCGCGAAGGAATCGATGACGAAGGAACAGAAGAAGAAGCAGGCGGCCGAGCGCAAGCTGGCGCGCGAGGCGGACAGGGAGAAGTACGGCCAGGCCGTTGTCGACGGCGAGAAGGTCGAGCTGTCGAACTACGTCGTCGAGCCGAGCAGCATATTCATGGGCCGCGGCCAGCATCCGCTGCGCGGCCGCTGGAAACGGGGCGCGGGCTACGGCGACATCACGCTGAACCTCTCGCCCGACGCCAGGCGTCCGCTGGGCAAGTGGAAGGAAATCGTCTGGATGCCCGAGTGCATGTGGATCGCGCGATGGGACGACAGCCTGCGCGGCAAGGAGAAGTACGTCTGGCTTGCCGAGACGTCGCCGATGCGCCAGGAGAAGGAGCAGGCCAAGTTCGACAAGGCGGTGGCGCTCGAGAAGGTGTACGGCAGCATCAAGAAGCACATCGCAGGCAGCCTCGGCGCCGAGGACGGGAAGCGGCACAAGGTCGCGACCGTCTGCTACCTGATCGACGCGCTGAACATACGTGTTGGAGATGAAAAAGGCGAGGACGAGGCCGACACCGTCGGCGCGACCACGCTGACGAACAAGAACGTCATCATCAAGAACGGCAACACCGTGGAGTTCGACTTCCTAGGCAAGGACTCGGTGCGCATGCAGCGCGAGGTCGAGCTGCCCGCGGATGTCGTGCGCAACCTGCGCGACTTCATCGCCGCAGCGGACAAGCGCGCCGGCAGCGGAGGCAAGGCGATGCTGTTCGACGGCGTGCGCTCCGAGGACGTGCGCGCGTTCCTGGACGAGGTCGCGCCCGACGTCACGGCGAAGGTCTTCCGCACGTTCCACAGCACCGAGGTCGTGCAGGCGTACCTGGCGAAGAACCCCGTGAAGCCGGAGGACGCGGAGGAGTACAAGCGCTACGTGGCTGCGATGGCGAACCTGCAGGCCGCGATAATCTGCAACCACAAGCGCAAGCTGCCGAAGAACTGGGAGCAGACGCTTGCGAAGCGCGAGGAGGGCCTGCACAGGCTCGAGGCTAGGTTGGTTGATGCAAAGAGGAAGGCCGCGGAGAAAGCTAGGTCGGATTCGGAGAAGCGGAAGAAGGAGCTCATCGCGAGCGTGAAGAGCGGCAATGACGCGAAGCCGAGGCCCGCGGCGCGCGACGCGGCCGCGAAATGCGGCGAAGCGGTGGAGCGCGCCAGGCTGCGGCTGCAGACCGTGCAGGCGACGAAGGACTACAACCTCAACACCTCGCTGAAGAACTACATCGACCCGCGCGTGTACAAGCGCTGGGCCGACAAGGCGTGCTACGACTGGACCAAGTACTACCCGAAGACCATGCAGAAGAAGTTCTCGTGGATCGAGAAGTGCAAGCCTTAAGTAGTTCGGGCGTGATTCTACAATCAGGTATGCCAGCCAGAGGTTTCGGGTTCTACGACCTGAGGAAGGTCAGGAACAGGGCCGCGGCGCCGAAGAGGTTCGCCGAAGAAGACTGAGTCCGCGGTACGGCGGCCGGTCGCGCCTGATGCGATTCACATGAGGGGCTTGATCGCTGCCGGCGCCCGCTCGCGCAGCCGCGGCCGGACGGCGTAGGCGAACCACTTGCCGAACATCAGCCTGCCCTGCGGCAGCCCCATCTTCGACAGGTTGTACAGTATGCCGATGTCGTCCTGCAGCACGGCGTAATCGACCTTGGTGCAGTACAACCTACCTTCGTGCCTCAGCTCGTCGACGAACACGTGGTGCCTGTGGTGGCCGTCGAGCATCGCATACCTGCCGTTGTGCCCGACGACCAGGGGCATCAGGCTGTCCGTCTCGTTCGGGTGCCTGCCGTTGTACCGCGAGAGCCAGCCTTCCCACACTATGTCGGACGATTCGATGTCGCAGACGTCTATGCTGCGCTTGTATTTCTCCCGGTCCAGAAGTATGTCCCAGCCAAGCTTCTCGTACATCCTACCGACGAGTTCTATCAGCGACATTGGATGCCTAGCGCTAAGGTTGTGCGGCCACGTATAAAAAAGCTTCGCAGGAGCCGCTAGAGCAGCTTCCTGAACTTCTTCTCCGATTCCGTGGCGAGGACGTGCGCGTCCGGGTATGACATGCCCTTCGCCATCAGGCGCGCCTCGAATACCTCGTGGTGCAGCACCGCGACCAGGTCGTTCACGGACAGCCGGTCGTCCATCCATATCTCGTCCTTCGGGATGAAGCCGCTGACGTAGCCGTGGCTCGCCATCGTGAAATCGGTCTCGAGGCAGTTGCGTACGTGCTCGCCGTTGATGAGGAATATCTTGAACTGTCCGGACACGCCAAGCATGCGCTTCTTCAGCCCCGGCGACAGCCTTACGCCCGGCTTGCGCTTCCTCGGCTTCGACTCCGCGATTCCGGCGTCGGGCTCGGCGAGCCTCATGCCCAGGAGTTCCAGATGGTCCTGGCTTATCTCCGGGAATTCCTGCAGAACCTGTTCAGACTTTTCGACAATCGCCATTTCAATTCGTAATACTAATTTGTGAAACCTCGAATAAAAACATTTTACGCGGATTTTCCGGAATGAGCGAGGAAAAAGAAGCCGCGTAAAGCAAATAATTTCAACCAAGCGTGTCCTTGGTTTTCAACTGCTTTGGAATCTTCGGCAATCCCGCCAGGTACGCTATGTCCACTTGCGGAAGCCTCTTGTCGGCCCCGTAATTCTGGAACATGTCGAAGTTCATCGCCCCGGGGTCGTTGAATTTTTTATCGCTGTAAGGATGCTTGAAAGTCGCTACCTTGCTACCGTCTTCGGTGAGCAGCACGTATGGCTTCAAGTGTTCCTTTATGTCCAAAGTCACAGTACCGTCCATAGTCACACCTATCTTTTGATTTCCGAGCAGCCGATAAGAACAAACTGCCCAATTTAGAATGAGATGCTTACGGATTTAAGCGAGGCGCCGGCTCGTGGAAAAACGTCGAACCTCCATGGAGTGTTAAGAATAAAACCTTTTCTTGCGATTTCTAAATAATGAAGATTGAAAGGGATTTGACTGCGGACGACGAGCACAAGCTGATGGAAAACCACGAGGAATTTTTTAAAGAGGAATCGTACCGGTTGAAGGCGTTTCTACTCAAAAACCGTTATTATGAAGACAAGGCTGTACCGATAGACGGCATCAAAGTCTCACTGCTCGGCGTTGAGCTGATAATAGACCCGTTCAAAAGGAAAATTTCCTTAGAACTGGACGACCTGACCGACGAGCTGGTTTCACGGATGAAGGGCGAAGGCCGCTACGAAAAGGCGGACGACCGCGGCGAAAATGCGCTGCTTGAAACGCTGTACGACCCGAAGACGGACCAGCATACCCTTTACGCGCTGATGCCTGGCGCGGACGAACGAGAAATAGCCGTCATGAAGCGCGGCGCAGTGCTGGAGGTGAAGGCAGGCGACCGGTACTCCGGCCGTGCCATCATCCCGGATAGCATCCGCGAGATATCCAAGTCCTACAAGGACGGCGTTCTTACGATCAGACTGCGGTAACGGCTGCGGCTCCGACTAGGCGGCTACGAGGTACGCGCCGAGTATCACCAGCGCCACGCCCAGCAGCTTGAGCGCCAGCTTCGAGCGTCCGATCTCCTCCTTCAGAAGCTTGGGCGTGAATATGCTGGACGCGACGGCGAGCAGCAGCACGAACAGCGGCTCCGTGGTGCTCAGCGCCGCCACGATGGAAACGGGCGCGTCCGATATGGCCGCGAGCCACGTCACGTCGCCCACGAAGTAGATGAGTATGGTCGCAGCGATCAGCACGAGCATGCCGCGGCGGTTCGCAAAGTCGGACAGCTTCGGGATATGCACGCGATTGCGCCTGTCGAGCATGAACCACGCCACGACCGCGAGCCCGCCGAAGTAACCCCAGAACAGCAGCGTCCAGTAGTCGTACGTGCCGAGGAAGCTCTTGTCGATGACGTGCGACGCGGCGTTCGCGAGCGCCGACAGGAGTATCATCCCGAGCACGGGCGTAACGGGCAGCAGCCTGCCGTCCGTCTTGCGGTACGACATCACGGCCGCGCCGATGATTAGCATGGCCATGCCTGCATATGTAACGAGCCCGAAGGCCTCGCCCAGGAACACGTACGACAGCGCCGCGACGAAGACGACGCTCATGTACGCCAGAGGCACGACGCGGCTAGCCTCCTCCTTCGACACGGCCTTCAGGTATAAGACTGTGCCTATGGTGTTCAGCAGGCCGCTCGCCGCGGCCATCAGGATATGCGTGGCGTCGATCGCGACAGGCTTAACGAGGAAGATCGCAAGGACTATCACGGACCACGCCAGGTACGCCAGCGTGAAGTACGACAGCCAGTGCTTGAACACCCTGTCCAGCTGGAACTTCTCCGCCACGTCGCCCAGCGCCCACAGCACCGGCGTGAGCAGAGCGAACAGCACCCATGTCATGTGAATCAGCCTCGTCGGCGATAGCGTCTACCATACTCGTTCTTGCCTCTCGCAGCCGCAGGAAATCGCGGCGCCAGTTCTAATCTATGGGACATGAGGCTTTAAAAGCGTTGCATGGCCTATACATTTTCATGGCAGTCGAAGCCGCGAAATACGCGATTGAACTGGCTAAGAGGACGCTTGATGAGAGGATGCAGTTCTACAGGAACACCGACCTGCACGTTTGCAGCCAGTACAACAACCTCGTCAGGTTCAACAAGGATCACTGCCCGAAATGCCCGTACAACGGGTTAAGATAGCCGGGTCAGAGCAGCTCGCTGTACAGCCTGCCAGAGCCGGTTTCTATGAACAGCACGGAAGGCCGCCCGCCGTAAACGCTGGTGCAGTTGGTGGTGACCACGCGGCCGTCGTGCTCGTAGCACGGGCCGTCGGGCGCCTTCTTCGGCTCGTGGCTCCTTATTATCCGCTTGACGTTTAGCGCCTTGCACACCTCCTCCGAGACGCCCCTGCTGAACTCCACACCCGCCCCGCGCCTGTTTCGCGTTTCTCCGGGCCCGTAAGAGGGGTCGGACCAGAGCACGTCCTCCTCGTGCCAGCACAGCCTTTCGAGGTCAGTCATTCGGCTGCTGACGCCGCCATGCACGAACAGCGCATCGCCGGGTAGTATCGCGGCGAGATAGAGCCTCTCCGAGAATGGCTTGAACGTCTTGTTGAAGTAATTCGCCCAGCTGCCGCGCTTCTCACGGACCTCGTCCTGCAGCGTGCAAGGGCTGAACAGCGGCTCTCCGTCGGTGGAATAGTCCTCGTGGTTCCCCTTCACGGCGATGACGCTTTGGTATTTTTGGATCATCCCACCCACGGTGTCTATGACTTCCACTCCGTCTCGGCCGCGGTCCGCGTAATCGCCGAGGAACACGAGCGCGTCGCTCTCGAAATCGACCTTGCCTAGCAGCGCGCGCAGCGCCGCGATGTCGCCGTGTATGTCTCCGGCTACGGCGATCCTTCTGAACAGGCTCTTGTCTAGGACGCGAACTTGGTTTGCGGCTCCCATACACTCACTCGGTCGCAGGCCTTATGAAATGTAGGTCGTTCGCGAAGTATTTACCTTTTCCGCATGCCGTCCGCTCAGCCGCCCTGCACTGCGAACCCGTAGTTCTTCAGAAGCTGGCGCCGCAGGTCAGCCTTTCAGGAAAATTTTTAACTTGCCTGAAGCCCGCAGTTTATTGGCGGCGTCTCGAGTCGCCTTCTGCTCGTCCTCGAGGAACTCGTCGTCGTACTTGCTGTATTTTATGCCGATGCCCCTGAGCGCGGTCTGCGCATGGTAGACGGCGCACGGGCTTCCGTCCGCAGACGCGTAGAACCTCTCCACCGCTTCCACGAGCTCGTCGGCGCCGATATGCGGCCTGAACCTCGTGTCCATGCGGTCGTCCGACCCAAGCTCTTCATACATTCCCTGAATGCCGTCTCTGAGCGCTGCAAGCGGCTCGCCGCGCCCCATGTAGTACGAGGAAAACGGCGATACAGTCTCGCACGACGCGGCGTCCGTCCCCGCGTAGAGGATGGTCACGAGCTTGCCGCCGAAATGGTAGCTCCTGCTATTTCCGAACGACTGCGTCGCGTGCAACGGCACGTTCTCCATAACTATTGAAGGCAGGTGCTTCCTGTCTATCGGGTCGCCCAGCTTGACTTTTTTCAGAAGCAGCTTCGCATCCGCTGCGTCGAACGGCCCGAGCATCGCGTACGGCATGCGTATAGACGCTCATGCCAAGGATTAGTCCTTTTCGATGCGCAGCCAGCGGCCTCCCCCGGCAGCCTACGAAAGCACGGTGTCGAAGTCCAGCCTGTCGCCGTGGTTTTCGCGCATGGTTTCGTAATCGCGCCTTTTCAGCTGGAAGACCGGCTCGTACAGCGAGCCTTCGAGATAGTTTACGCTCTTTTTCCTCTCGCACTCGGGAACCCTGTATTCGAACCCCACTTCCGGCATAAGCGCGTTCAGCACGCGCTTGATTTCGTCAGCGAAAGCGGTCGCGCGCCCCCTGTCGAGGTTCGCCGGCAGCATCAGCTCCTTCATGTACCTGCTGTCCGCGGGCCCCTTCCGGGACTTGCAGCCCTTTGTCACGAAAAGCTCGTCAACGAAGGCGAACAGAACGTCCTCCGCCGCCGTTTCCGCTCGGCCCACCGTACGCTCCTCCATCAGCTCCGCCAGCCGCATCAGGCCCGGCCAGACTGAAAGTCGCACGTTGCTCTTCCTTCCGCAGTTGCTAGGGACCCCCATGCAGTGGAGCAGCCTGCCGACGGCCGCACCGCCGTGCGCAAGGTACGCGTTGTAGTTCTTGCTTTCGTATGTGAAGTGCGCGGACATCTCGGGCAGTAGCCTGGATCTGATGTGTTCGTATTCCCTGCCTGCTTTTTTGTTGCAAAGCCGTATCCTGAAACTGTACATCGGCATGAGATTGCCGCTGAACAACACGTCAGAATAAAGCCTGACCAGCGAGCTGAAGCAGCCGTCCGCATATTTTACAGGCAAGTCCACGCCAAGGTCGTGCAGGTACGCCAGCCCGAGCCTGTGGCCCGGGACCGCATCCGGCTCGTACGTGCCTACGAACTGTTCCCTTGAAATCGCGACGCTGTCGCCGAAACCCGCCATGCGCTTTAGAGCGGATGTTAAGGATTTAAAACGTTCGCGTCAGCCGCCCTGCACAGCGAACCCGTAGTTCTTCAGAAGCTGGCGCCGCAGGTCCGGCCTGATCTTGCGCCTCGTCCTGACGGTCCTGAGCCCGTTCCTCTTCGCCTTCGCGCGCGCGTACCGCTCCTCGACGAGCTCGCGCTTGCGCTGCAGCCCCTTTATGCCGAAGTTGAGCGCCTTTATCTCGCCCTCCTCGCACGCGTCCTCGTTTTCAACCTTGTCCATTCTAAACACCCGATAAATAAAGCTCGCGCTGAGCTTGTGCAATCGCGTAGGAAAAAGTTATGCGACTGTCACAGGATCAGACTATTTATCAAGGTCTAGGCAACTCGGACGATTAGTGACGGCGGACTCAAATGGTCGGACGAATCCTCCCATCTTACATCCCCGTTCTATCAACACCATAGTCTATGGTGGTCCTCGACGAGATCCCGCGCTTGCGCGCGGACTATCGTATGGCTGCCTATTTTTCCGGGTGGCTTCGAGCTTAGATGCCTTCAGCTCTTATCCACATATGGCGTAGCTGCCCGGCAGTGCAATTTACAACCGGTAGACCAGAGGCCACGGAAGAGTATTCCTTTCGTACTTTCCCTTCCTTCCAGTCAGGCAACCGACACCTCCAGTAGATAGCAACCGAACTGTCTCACGACGTTCTGAACCCAGCTAACGTCCCCTTTTAACCAGTGAACACCTGTACCCTTGGCTGCTTGTGCACAGCCGGGAAAGGGGGAGCCGACAACGACGCACCAACGAGCCTCGTCAATGTGAGCTTTCAGAGGCCACGGGCCCATTATCCCCGGGGTAGCTTTTCTGATACCGCTGGCAGCCATTAAGGCCAATCCAACGTCTCGCTAGCCCTCACTTTCGTGTCCGGATTCCTTGCTTTTCAGAATCCGGTCAGACCAGCTTTTGCGCTTACACTCTACTCGAGATTTCTTTGAGGCGACGCGGACGCGATTCATTAGCTACTCCCAAACTTTCATCTTCCTGCGGCCGGTTAAGCTTTGATAACCACGTTGGCCGCGGGAATCATTCTGGAGCGGTTCAATCAATACCGCTTCCTGTCGTAACCTCGATGAGCTGATCTTAGGGCTCCCTTGATCTGTTGTCAAGGGAGTACCGCCCCAGCCGAACTGCCTGCTAGATGGTGTTCCCCGAAGGGTAAGCGACGCGAGTTCGAAAGGCTAGTGTTACACTTTCCTCTCGGCTTTCGCCTGACGGCTAAGCCTGGTAGCGAGTACTAACTACTCTATACAATCAAACTCGAGTCACAACATCAAGCTGCAGTAAAGCTCCACGGGGTCTACGTTTCCCACTGGAGGTCTCCGGCCTATTCACCGGAATAGCAGTTTCGCTAGGCCCTAGCATGGGACAGCGAGGAGATCGTTGAGCCATTCAGACAGGCCGTCAATTAAACGGCAAGGGATTACGCTACTTTACGACGGTCAGAGTTACCGCCGCCGTTTACCGGGGCTTAGACCTGTTGAGACAGGCTTTGACACACCGGTACTGGGCAGGCATCAGGAACTGTACCAATGCTTTCGCATTTGCAGTCCCCTATGTTTTTGTTAAACAGTCGTCCCCTCCTTGTTACTGAGACCTGCCGTCCCTTTCGAGACTACAGGCATGGTTTGTACCGAAGATACACCACTAATTTGCCGAGTTCCCTATGCTAGGTTCCCCTAACACACCTTTGCCTTCACAGCACGGGCGCCTGTGACGGATCTGAGTACGATCGCGTGGAATCCTTACAGTCTTCCTTTTCACTGGCTCTGGGAATCGGCCGAACCCCGCATACACGGAGCCCGAGCCGCCTTCACCGGCTTCTCCTCGTTACAAGACTCCACCGGTTTGGACGGCCGGCTTGCGTCGGCCCATCCGAAAGCGTCAGAAGACTGTCCAAGCGTTGCCGCACGTATCCACGCGGCACAGGAATATTGACCTGTTTCCCTTTCCCAAGCTCCGATTAAGGGATTGGTTAGGATCGGCTAACTGCCAGCTGATGAACATTGCTGGCAAACCCGCGCCCTTTAGGCGGTTGTGATTCTCACACAACTTTGCTGCTACTCATGTCAGGATATTCGATCCTACGGGGTCGACGCGAACTTACGCCCGCGCTTCCACCCCCGGAGGACGCCTCTCTATTCATATCATGCATACGCATGATATGCCAGGGTATCGGTGGCACGCTTAGTCTCTTGCCATTTTCAGGGCCCGGCCCCTCGACGGGTAAGCTGTTACGCACTTATTAACTGATGGCTGCTTCTGAGCCTACAGTCCCGCTGTCTGAGGAGACGGACTCCCTTTCACACTTAGCATGCACTTAGAGACCTTAACCCTGGTCAGGGTTGTTCCCCTTTCGGGCGTCGAGCTTACCCCGACGACCCTCACTCTGGTTCTCGCAGGCGATGACAGATTCGGAGTTTGACAAGGTGGCTGATCCTTTCGGACCTTGACTACCTAATCAGTATCTCTACCCTATCATCCGCCTCCAACCAGGCTGTACTGAGATACATTTCGAGAGGAACCAGCTATCACTGGCCTCGTTAGGCTTTTCACCCCTATTCCCGGATCACCCGAATGAATTGATACTCAATACCGGTTCGGGCCTCCACCCCCCTTTCGAAGGGCTTCGCCCTGCCCAGGAATAGATCGACCAGTTTCGGGTCTTGCCCCAGTAATTTCCGGCGCTTTCGCACCGCGCGCCACGCCGCCCGAAGGCGGTCACGCGCATGTCGCTTTCGCTTAGGTTGCCCGGCGACAGCCGGTTAACCCCACTACTGGAACAAACTCCCTGACTCGTGTTTCAACACGAACGCTACGACACTGTAAGCGCAACCTCGTACCGCACGCTTGCGCGTGCATCCTTCGGAAGCGCACCTTTCGCGCCGCAGCTGACTATGACCGATTGGTTTCAGGATCTTTTCACCCCGCTCTCGCGGTGCTTTTCAGCGTTCTGTCACCATACTGGTTCGCTATCGGACTTCGTTAGTATTTAGGGTTGGATGTTAATGACACCCGCATTCACGCTCCAAAATCAAGGAACGCTACTCTGGATACCGGCCGTTTCCCCTCTTCCCTTCCCTTACGGGGCTATCACCCTTTGTCGCGCCGCTTTCCAGCGGACTTCTGGTCGGGAAGTTGGGGAAGGCGCCGGTCCGAACACCACATCCCTTACCGCTTACGCGGCAGGTTCGGTTTGCCCTGCGCCGCTTTCACTCGCCGTTACTTGCGGCATCGCATTGCTTTCTTTTCTTCTGCCTACTAAGATGCTTCAATCCAGCAGATTTCTGTCGCTCGCGCGACCGCCCGAAGGCGGCTTATCGCATTCGGCAATCCCGGGGTCAACGCCTGCATGCGGCTAACCCGGGCTTATCGCAGCTTGCTACGACCTTCCTCAGCTAACGAAGCCTAGCCATCCACCAACCGGTGTAATTTTGCCTAGACCTCTGTGACTAGTCTGATCCTGTGACAGTCTCATAATTAGCGGCTCATTAAGACAGTTCGTTCCTCAACTGCGGAAGCGCGTTTCTTGCTCACACGCGCAGGCCGCATCAGATCACTGTTGTAGTCATAGCCTCAACTCTTCAACCCCAAGGTTCAGTCGGGATTTGCATCAAGTTCTCGCAGCTTTCGCTTGCGTCCCAGCCGATATCGCACTGGCAGTATCGGTGTTAATAATGTAAAGACCGCTCAACAGCCACCGGTCACAACACCGGCGACCATCCCCGCACGCTCGCAAGGTGTTCTTTATCATCACGAATCAGAAATCGAACACGCTCATCGCTAAGCAGGGAACATTGAGCGTCTTTACTCTGCCATAGCGACACCGACAAGGATTATATATGCCGCTCAGGCTTATAAAGCTTTTCGCGCGCCAGGCCGCTCGCCAGCGCCGCCGCCGGGAAGGCTATTCCTGCGCCTGCCAAAGGCCTGCCGCACAAAAAGCGGAACTAGAACTTCATCTTGCCGCGGCTCAGCGTGTGCTGTTCGGCGACGTGCCTCTCAAGGTCGGCACGCGTCTCGAGCATCGCGTCGCACCACATGCAGGTTTCTGCCATGGTCTCTGATTGTCTAGGAGCGCCGCAAGGAGAAAAAGCTTTACGTTCCGCGTCGCGCGCCTAGGCGCGTACGATATCGTACTCCATTCTGCCCATGCGCAGCTTCGCTGCGTAGCGCACGTGCGCCCTTGGATCCACGGCCTGTACCGACTGCAGCGTCATGTCCATCGCCTTCTCGATGAGGTCGATGGATGCGGCGTCCGCTGCCACGGGGTCGTCCGACACCACCACGCCCACGTCCGGCGATATCACCGGCCCGGCGTCGCTCGCGCAGTCGCACCGCTTCGCGATGTCGACGAGCACGTTGACGAATATCGCTTTCTTCGGCTTGTTTGTTCTGTCAGGCGTGAAGCACGCGGCCGCGCCCGCCGCGAGCATGAGGTCGAACTCCTCGCCCTTCCACACCAGCGCACTGTTGGGGCACGTCTTCACGCACCGCTGGCATCCGAAGCACCTGCCATAGTCGATGCGCCAGCCGGCGTCCGCGCCGCTCTTCACGACCGTGATCGCCTTCATCGGGCAGCCTTCCATGCACACGCCGCACAGCCTGCACGCCTCGCCGTTCGCGAGCACCGGCGCGCCCGCGGCGTGTATGAAGCCTTTCGACTCCTTCGACACGCCTCCCATGCCGAAAGCCTTCACGCTCCCGCCGAACCCGGACATCATGTGGCCCTTGCCGTGAGCGACTGATAAAATAAATTCAGAATCGCATACTTCCTTGGCGACCTCGAACGCGTACGCCGTTTCGCTCGTCGTGCCTTTCATGTCCACGGCCACGCTGCTGCCTTCGTTGCCTATGACCACCGGGCAGCCGAGCGCGTCGAAGCCGTGCTCTTTCGCCGTTGCCGCGTATTTTTCCTTCGTGTTCCTGCCACCCTCGTACTTCACGGCCGTGTCGAACAGGAACGGCCGCGCGCCGATTGCCAGGAGCGCGTCAACGAAATGCTTGAGCGTCGCAGGTTTGAGGTAGAACTTGTTCCCGCGCTCGCCCATGTGCAGCTTGACGAGCACGTCCTTGCCCGCGAGGCCCTTCAGGCCGAATCCATCCATGGCGGAAATTATTTTATCGAAATTCTTTCCGGCTTCGAGGTCGTCGCGCGTGCCGGGGATGAATATGACTTTCGATTTCATGGATGACCGCCGTACATTTTATGAACGGCTGGAAAAGATAAAGCCTTTGTCTTTTTAACGTTGCAGGTAGAATCCTTGATTATGTCGGTCAAAGTCGTCGCGCTCGACCTCGGCGGCGTGTATTTCAAGGCAGGAACGGGGATAGCGCTGAAACACATGTACGGAATGATAGGCACGGACGAACGTACGCGGAGCAGGGCGGCTGAAATATTCGAACCCGCGGCGAAGAAGGAAGGCTGGCTCTACAGGGCGGGCAAGCTCGGCAAGGGCGAGTTTTGGAACACGGTCGTCAGGGACCTCGGCGTGCGTCCGGACGACGTGCCTGCGCTCCAGGAGATGTGGCATTCATCGTATACGCCAAACGAAGGTATGCCCGAGCTTGTCAGGCGGCTGCGCGAGAAATGCAAAGTGGTCGTCATCTCCGGCAACATACGTGAACGCATAGAATATCTGGACGCGAAATACGGCCTGCGAGACGAGTTCGACGGCCTCGTGCTCTCGTACGAGGAAGGTTTCACTAAGGCCGAACCCGAACTCTACAAGGCGCTAATCAAAAAGCTCGCGGGCATGGGGTTCGCGCCGGAGGAGTGCGTCGGAGTCGACGACAAAGAAGAGTACCTGCGGATGGAAAGGGATGCGGGGATCGGGCACACGATTTTGTTCGAGGATGCCGCGCATCTCGAGGCGGAACTTTCAAAGCTCGGGCTGGCGTTGTAGTGGACCGGACGGGATTCGAACCCGTAGCCTCCTGCTGTTCTTGCTTTCGCATGCAGAGCAGGCGATCTACCGTTGGTCTACCGGCCCGCGGATAATGTTATGTCGCGGCCGCGTTTTAAATGCTTTGCTGCGTGGCGGCGGGCTTCAGCGCCTCTGGAGCTCGTATGCGTTGTCCATACACTCCCTGAACGCCTGATAGCGCGGGCTGAAGAATTCGGTCATCAACGGTGATAGTTCCCTCTGGTTGTATTCGTGCAGCTTATCGCTGTCGCCGAGCACGTACACCATGCCGAGCAGCTTCTCGTAGACGCGGCTTATCACGTCCGGCTTGAACCTCTCGTCGAGCCTGCTGACGTCTATGCTTTCATAGCGCTCGACGAGGTCGGAATAATTGTCGAACAGCAGTTGCGTGTACTTCTCGTGCGTGGACGTGTCGCCCGCCTTCATGGTGCGGATGAAGCTGTAGTTCTCGAGCGTCTGAAGCCTTGCCCTGAGCTTGACGTCGCACGTCTTCCAGAGCTCACGCTCCCTTTCGTCCATTGGGCCACAGGCGACGGTTTCCATGAGTTACTATTGCGAAGTGACGACTATATAAAGATTTCCATGGCGCGCTGCCGGGGCTATGCAATCTGGAACACTAGGCGTATGCCGTACTGCTTGGACGCGTCCGAGTACGTCTCGTCGAGGACCGACCCGCCCAACTTGAGCTCGCGTTCATCGAGTTCGTACGCGTCGGTCAGCGGCCTTACACTGTTCCTGAAGGTATCGTTATCGGTCTTCCACCGCTGCCACGCGCGCTCGGCAGCTCTGCCGAACTCCGCCACCATCAGCCGCATGCCGAACGCGTATTCGATTTTGTGCGTAATCCCGTCACGCTCACGGAACGCGTACTGCACGATTTCCCCGCCCGTGCGGTTGTATCTTTTCACATACGGAGAGAATTTCGAGTGCGACTGGAACGTGCCACGCGCGTTCGATTGGATGAACGGCACGCTTTCCTCGAACAATTGTGCAAGTTCGCGCTCGTTCATGAGAACCTCGGTCGGCACGCCCTTCTCCGGCATGCCGGGCTCGTTCTGCAGCCGCCGCCGGTACTCGGTCACGCCTGTCAGGCGCACGCTGATGCCGGAATCCACCTCGTCCTCGTGCAGCCGCTTCCTGGCGCCTTCCAGTCCTAGGAGCTCGTCCTCCAGTCCTCGCCCCATCGCCTCGAAATCGACAGGCTCCGGCTTCAGCTCCATCCGCAGCGCCGCGTGCCCGCCTTTCAGCGGCGCGCGTGTGCTCGCCTTAGCAACGTCCATAACCGAGCTATCGCTGGCAATTTATATAAAACCATTCTACTCACGTCAGCCCGTGCCGTTGAGACCGAGTTCGCGGTAGAGCTGTTCGAGCGAAACGGTCGGCTGGCCTACGAACCACTTGCTGTAGAACTCGCCATCCCGCATCAGCAGCGGCCCGCCCCCGTTGGGCTCCTTCATCACGAGCTCCGGCACGACGCGTATGTTCGCCTCCGGCTCGCGTACGTGGTTGACCATGTATTGCAGCGACGTGTCGAAGCAGAGCTCATGCCCCTCCGAACGCTGCCCGTAGTACCCGCCCCCGACGAACAGCATCTTGCCATCGAGCCGCGCGGCGTCCCTGTCAGAGAACGGGTATCCGGTGTTGCGTTGCGTGAGTATCACGTCGCTTACGAGTCCCCTCTCCAGCAGCGCGTGCGAGAAGAACGCGTACTCGTCGGCTGTCTCTAGCAGCACGGCCGCCGACCCCCTCGAACCCTTCATCGCGCCCAGCAGGTTTTTCATCCTTCGAAGGTACGTGTAGCTATCGATCATCTCGGCATCGCCGTAGAACTTGCCGGCCCTCGAGAAGTAATAGAACGGATGCGTAATCGCCACGACGCTTCCGGGCAACTCGCGCCGATGCTCGCCGATGTGCTCGGTCGCGGCGTTTAGCAGCGTCTTGCCGTGATTGTCCCGGTAGAGCTCGGTGTCGAAGTCGAAGTGACCGCTGTTGCCCTTGAGGAGTCGCACTTTGGTCGACGGCCGGTAGTTCGCGAACCGCTCGTCGGCGGGTAGCTTCTCGCCGTCGAAGAGTATCTTGTACAGGTTTGCCCGCGGGGCGGGAGAACCGCGTTTGCGCTCGTCGGCGCTGACTGTCATATTGTCACTATTGTGAAGTGGCTACTATATAAATATTTCTTCTTGCGCGCCGAACTATGGAGTGATTGCATGGACGCATTGATGTGGACGCTCGCCGGAACGGCGCTCGTCAGCCTGATATCGTTCGTGGGCGTTGTAGGCCTGTCGCTGCGCGACCGCGCGCTGAAGGAGATGCTGCTCGTCTTCGTCGCGCTTTCGGCGGGCGTGCTGATAGGCGACGCGTTCTTCCACCTCATACCGGACGCGCTGGCCGGGTTCGCGCTCGGCGGCGCCGACACGCTGTTCGCGTACGTGCTCGCCGGGTTCGTCGTCTTCTTCCTCCTGGAGAAGGTCGTTCACTGGAGGCACTGCCACGACGTCGGCTGCAAGGTGCACACGTTCGGCTACATGAACCTCGCCGGCGACGCGGTGCACAACTTCATCGACGGCCTCATCATCGCCGCCGCCTTCGTCTCGGACGTGCGCGTCGGCCTTGCAACGGTCGCGGCCATCATCATGCACGAGATACCTCAGGAGCTCGGCGATTTCGGCGTGCTCGTGCACAGCGGCTTCAGCAAGCGGCGCGCCGTGGCCATGAACTTTCTGACAGCGCTAGTCGCCGTGGCCGGGGGCGTCGTGGGCATAGCGGTCTCGTCCTACGCCTCGGCGTTCGCGGACGCGCTGCTGCCCATCGCTGCAGGAGGATTCCTCTACATAGCCGCCTCGGATTTGATACCGGAGATACGAAGCGTGACAGACACGAAGAAGTCCATAGCGACGTTCGCCGCGTTCGTACTCGGCATTGCGTTCATGTGGGCCGCGAAGATTTACTTGGTCCTCTGATGCTAGTACCTGCTGCTGTAGCCGCGTCTCTGCGGCCGCCTCACGTTCGTGTGTCCGCCGCCGGCCGGCCCGCCGCTCTGCGTGCCGCGCCTCCCGCCGCCTCGCCATCCGCCGGTAGCCGGTGGACGTCCTCGCCCTTCGCCGCGTCCGCCGCGGCCGAACGCACCGCCGTATCTCGGCGATCCGCCTCTGGCATACTCGTCGATGCCCACGTACGGGTTCACGCGCGCTTCGAACGTGCCGTGCCGGTCGAACGGCACGGACCTGAAATCGGGCAGCTCCAGATGCTGGATGTCATAAGCGAAAGCCGAGAGCACGCGGCTGAAAGCCTCGCGGTCGCGCTCCGAAATCAGCGATATCGCCTTGCCCTCCTCGCCCATGCGCGCCGTGCGCCCGATGCGGTTCGCGAACTCCTCCGTGTCCTCGGTGACGTCGTAGTTGAACACGTGCGTCACGTTCTTGATGTCCAGGCCGCGCGCCGCGACGTCCGTCGCCACCAGGACGCGGACCTCGCCAGCGTGGAACATCCCCATCACGCGCTCGCGCTTCGCCTGCGACAGGTCGCCGTGCAGCGCGGCCGCGTCGATGCCGTAGCGCTCGAGGTTGCGCGCCACCGCGTCCGTCTCGCGCTTGGAGTTGCAGAACACGATCGCCAGCCCGGGCTTCTCAGCCTTCATCAGGTGCACCAGCATCGAGAACTTCTGCCGAGGCTCGACGTTGTAGTAGAACTGCTTCAGCAGCGTCGCCTCGACCTGCGTTTCCGTCTTTACTTTGACGGCGTTTCGGGTGAATGCGTCCCTGATGGCGTGCATGGTCTCGGGCATCGTGGCGCTGAACATCATGGTCTGCCTGTCCTCGCGCAGGTTATAAGCGATATCGGCGATGTCGTCTACGAATCCCATGTCTATCATCTTGTCGGCCTCGTCCAGCACGAATATCTTGATGCTCTCGTAGTCGAGCGTGCCGCGCTCCATGTGGTCGATGACGCGGCCCGGAGTGCCGACGACGATCTCCGCCTCCTCGAGCCCGCTCACCTGCGGGCCGATGTCCACGCCGCCGTACACCGGCAGCACCTTCAGGCCCTTGAACTTTGAGAACTTCTTCAGCTCGTTCGTGGTCTGCAGCGCGAGCTCGCGCGTCGGCGAAAGTATCATCGCCTGCAGCCCCGCGCCCAGCACGACCCTCTCCACTATGGGCAGGCCGAACGCCGCCGTCTTGCCGCTGCCCGTCTTCGCCTGGCCGATCACGTCGCGGCCGCTCAGCGCCGCGGGTATGGTCTGCTCCTGTATCGCAGTCATATCGGCAAAGCCGAGCTCTTCCACAGCCTTCAGCACGGGCTCCGAGAAGCCCGCTTCCTTGAAATTCATCTTGAATCACGCAAATGCAAACGACAGAATGAGCACGCCAAGTTGCACGTCTGCCAGTTTCTTTTTCCACTTTCTTAATTTAATGGGACGGGCGTATTTAAAGATTATGTTACTCGTAAAATAAAATAGTAAAAACTAAAAAAAGCGTTCAAACGCGATTCCTATTTCACTTGTCCTTCTTGGGTACTGCAAGCAGTCCGGCTATACCGAGCAAGTAGAACATGCTTATCGCCACCAATCCCATTACATCGGACAACAACATTAACGCTCCCGCCAATTTGGTCTTGCTCTTAACGAGTGCTGCTCCGACTATGCCTACTATCGAAGCTATTTACTCCGACACCAATCAAAACGTTCTTAATAAACAAAGAAGAAAATTGGAATATGGCGCACCCTGACAGGATATATTTGGACACGAGCATCCTGATAGGGTGTTTCGAGTGGCTCGCGGAAAAGAATTATCATAAAAGACAATTTCCATTAAATTTCCTTGCGCGCGAAAAGGAGAAGCCTTACATGATGGTGTTTTTCAGCGAGCGCTCCGATATCCAAAAATTCATTTCTATTGTTTCAAAGGCCGAGATAATAAGCGTTTTGAAAAACGACGAGAAATTTAGAAAATACAACTTCAGCGACGCGGAAATAGAATCGTTGATATCGACGCTTCAGGCGATTGTGGGGTTCAACATAATAATCGAGATGAAGACGGATGGAATACCGATAAAAGGCAACGTGATTACGGAGACTGTGGCCGAGTATGCGAAAAAATGCGGGCATGTTTTAGACTGCGTGCATATCGATATGGCGAGGACGAACGATTTGACTTTCGTGACGACGGAGAAAAAACTTGGCAGAATCAAGGAGCTGTACGACCAAATAATGACGGAGAACAAATACATCAAGCAGTTCAAGTGAACTATTTTTTTGAGAAAATCTTTTCCATCCTCTTTATCCCCTCGTTCAGGGAGATGGTACTGGAAGGAACTATCGCCTTCACCATGTGGTTGTTGAGCGAAAACCATTTCGTTTTCATGTTCCTCACGCCTTTGATGACCGCTAATTACAGATTTAACTTTTGCGCTAAAGTACCTTATCGAAGCCAAAAAATATATTATAAGAAACATATGTTCTAGAACGTTGTTTAGATGCAAAATTTTTAGAAAAACAATAGCTTCCGCTAATCCTCGTAAAATGTCCGGCCTTCCGAAATTGATGCCCGGAGGTAGAAATCCCCGCACACAAATATTTAGGAGGTGATCCAGCCGCACGTTCCCGTACGGCTACCTTGTGGCGACTTAGCCCCCCTCGCGGAACCGAAACTCGAACTGTTGTACGCATTGCTGCGTGAAACGGTCCTCGTTTAAGCTCCACTCGGTTGGCTTGACGGGCGGTGTGTGCAAGGAGCAGGGACGTATTCAGCAAACGATTTCACGTGTCCGATACGATTCCTTTTTTTGTATCATCACGGGCCGCGCAGCGATGATGAGTCGCAGCGTTTGTCCGGCCTCCGAGTGGCGCATGTTAGTCATACACCGCGTCGGGCACTTGATGACGTTTGCTTACTAGGGATTCCAGCTTCACGTGGGCGAGTTACAGCCCACGATCTGAACTAGGCGCGCTTTTAGGGGATTAGCTCCGCCTTTCGGCGTTGCAACTCACTGTGGCGCGCATTGTGTACCGCGTGTAGCCCAGGAAATTCGGGGCATACAGACCTACCGTCGCCCGTTCCTTCCTCTAGTTTATCACTAGCGGTCTCTCATGAGTGCCCTCCGTCCGAAGACGCAGGTTGCAACATGAGATACGGGTCTCGCTCGTTGGTTCCAACTAGGATGATGGTTTATTTATTCATTTCAAGGAGCTCCTTCCTCTTCCTTTCGCTCCTGACAAAACGCAGTATAATCTTGGCAAAGTTCCTCGGCCTGCGTATGCAGAGCGTTGGAACGTTGTAATACTTGACTATCGCGTCTTGCCCGATTGAACGCAGCATCTCGGCGTCTTCCGACGCTTCGACCGCTTCCTTGTGGGAGTAATATATCCTCATGTGCGAGGATTTCGCGTCAACCGTCCCGTCACCGTCGATTCTTCCTCCGAAATAAGCGAGCCTCTCGTTGAGGCTCAAGCATGCCCTTCTGGCGAACGCGCGTTCGAACTCGCGCTTGAGCGCGGAGTTGCAGGTGTAGACCTCGGACGTCTTCGAGAATCCGAAGACATCCCTCGACTTTACGCCCAGCTTGCGGCTTTCAAGGAAACCCCTGAAAGCATCAAGAAGGACGCCGTCCTTGTTTCTCACACCCACGACGCCTTTCGCCGTAGAGCAGCTATCGGCCTTCCACAGACCAATCGCATGTGCCGTCATGACCCGCATGCATGAAATATGTGACATACTGGCTTATGGCTTTTTCGGGGGCGAACTTCCGGTGACATGCACCCTAGTCGGTTTAACCGACTTAACGGCACGCTTCACAGTACGAGCTGACGATGGCCATGCGCCACCTCTCGGCTTGTCAGGTAAGCCCATCAGGCTGACCGTCAAACTACCGTCTTCCCTGGTGAGATTTCCGGCGTTGAATCCAATTGAACCGCAGTACCCACCCCTTGTGTGCTCCCCCGCCAATTCCTTTAAGTTTCATCCTTGCGGACGTACTCCCCAGGTGGCCCGTTTAACACCTACGCTCCGGCACCGCAAACTCCCAAGAAGTTCGCGACACCAAACGGGCATCGTTTACAGCGTGGACTACCGGGGTATCTAATCCCGATCGCTACCCACGCTTTCGTCCCTCACCGTCAGACCTGTTCCAGGTGGACGCCTTCGCCACAGGTTGTCCCTATGGGATTACAGGATTTAACCCCTCCCCCATAAGTACCTCCACCCTCTCCCAGTCTCAAGTCCGGCAGTATCCCCAGCACGCCCTCCAGTTTGCTGGAGGATTTCACCAGGGACTAGCCGAACCGGCTACGGGCGCTTTAGACCCAATAATAGTGGTCATCACTCGGGCCTCGAGTATTACCGCGGCGGCTGGCACTCGTATTTCCCAGCCCTTATTCGCCGACCTATTTGCAGTCGGCAAAAGATGCAGTAAACTGCATCACTCCAGGTCCCCCTATCGCACGTGAATGCATTGTAAAGGTTTCGCGCTTGCTGCACACCGTAGTGCCTGGATTCATGTCTCAGAATCCATCTCCGGGCTCCTACTTCCATAGCCCGTACCCGTTATCGGTTTGTTGGTTCTTTACACCAGCAACAGCCTGATGGGGCGCAGACCCATCCTCGGACGCCGTAGCTTTGAGCATCGGGGCATCCCAGCGCCCAATGCCTATGGGGTATTAGTCTCAGTTTCCCGAGGTTATCCCCCTTCCGAGGGTAGGTTATCTGCGTATTACGGAGCAGTTCGCCGAGGGCTTACCCCTCGCGGCTCGCATAGCTTAATCGGATCTGGATAGCAATGACCTCTGGCAGGATCAGCCAGAATTGGCGGGATTCTACCTCTAGGTTTCACCATCGGAAGGCCGGAACTTCGAAAAACAACAGGACCCACAAACCGCCAGGTCGAGGGTCATGAGCTTTCCTGCACAATCCAGCCCTTGTGCGAAACGTACCCCGAACGCGACTCGGGGATGGCGCTATGTAACGCGAACTAAAAGAAGCTCTTCATCCTTCGCCAGCAACCGTCATCATCGGGCAACCGGCAGGCTCTGCGCCTTTGAGCGCTTGCGAGCCCAGTCGAACTTCAACGCCATTCGCGTGCAAACAATATATAGAGGCTTCGTCTATTTAAAGATTGCAAGACCCCGGCGCTATCGCACGGACCGTGCTAGCCTCTTCGCGAGCGGCGTCCGCTTCGAGCGCTTCAGCAGCTCGAACGCCGGCGACTCGACGCGGTCCCGGAGCGGGTTGTACACGGCCTCCGCCAGGTGCCAGTCCCTGTCCCAGAACGCCGTGCTGCCGTCCTCGCCCGAAAGGTCGCAGTAGAACGGCTCGAACGCAAGCCTGACCATCTCGTGCATCGCCCTCACGGGCGCGGCCTCGCCGTGCTTAGGCGGCTTTCCGTATGCGCGCTTGTCCTCCGGCTCGGTCTTCAGCCTTACCCTTATCTGCATCTCGTTAAGGTACTCGTCGTACCCGATCGTAGGAAGGACCCTCCTGAATTCGCGCAGCGCGCCCTTGCCATGGTAAGGTTCGGTGCATATGCAGATGTCGTCGAAGTGGAAAAACGAATTGAGCACGTCCGCGCACACGGCGCTCTGCACCGTCGTCCTCGACTTGTCGTTTCTTGGCACGATGTATCCGGTGCTCTCAAACCTTCCGAGTCCTGCATCATGCGGAGGGATGCCGCTTTCCGCGAACCGCCTGGCCGCGGCCTTTCCCTGCCCGGCGCCCAGGAAGCCGACCGCGTCGACCTTGCCGTTCTTGTACTCCTCGATGGCCAGGTCTATCCTGTAGTCGATGTTCGTGCCGCCGAGCGCGTATGCGATGCCGCGTGCCATGATGCGATGATGCCCGTTGACGTATTTAAAACTTCACGCCAGCCACATGACGCGCGCCCAGAACACGATCGCGACCCATGCCATTATCCCGATGCAGCCCGCAGTCAAATCGCCCAGGTCTACGTCCTCCTTCTTATGCCGCCAGCAGCACAAATATAAAAAGGGAGAAAAAGACAATTAGAACTGTCTGAACAATGGCCTCGGTAGCGTATCCTGGTTAGCGTCGGAGCCTGTGGAGCTCCTGGACCGGGTTCAAATCCCGGCCGAGGCCCTCATTTTTTCTGGCTGCGTTATGCTACATACTTGAATCTAAATTTTATAATAACAGAAACCTAAATCCAATTGTCGGGATGATTATGACGAGCGCCGAGGTCGAGAAGCGCAGGAAGCGCGTCAAGGAGCTGGTATGGGGCCTCAGCTCCAAGGTGGACTGGAAGCAGGTCGTGGTGGGATGCGCGCTGATGTGTATCAGCCTTTCTATCGTGACGGCTGCTATGATTCAGCCCGCGATAGCCGATGCGCCGTTGAAATCATCGGGCCTCGTGGTGATATTCGCCTGCTTCGTGGCCGCGCTTGGGGGCTTCATGATAATGCACCGCGGCACCGAACGCGCGTGGCTGTAGCCGGCCGCGCATGCGCGCCGAAGGAGTTTTTGTTAGGCAAAACACAAAATGTATTAAGTGATGGAATGGCCAGGCACAAGGACGAGCTGGGCGAGTACAAGAAGCTGGTGGACGACACCATACGGGAGCTTAACAAGCTTTACGCCGAGAAACAGGGCAAGGTACGGCCGGCTCTCGCGGCCGCAGGCGTGCTCCTCATGGCCGCCGGCCTGACGGGCGTGATGTATGTGGAGGCCACGGAGATGTTGGCCAAGATGATGATCACCCCCATGGGGCTTTTCTGGTCGTTTCTGGCGTTCATGGTCGGCGTGATTGGGTTCATGCTCGCGCACAAGGGCCTGAAGGGTACGTGGCTGTAGGAACACCCGAGTAGCTCTTATTTGCCGGTTTGAGTCTCTCGACTTCCTTGTGAAGTTTCTCCGCGGCCTTCTCCAAATACGGAATCCGGTCCATCAGGACGTACAGAGACGGGTAGTGGCAGTTCGTCGCCGCGTATATCTGGCTCACTTCGCCGCCGACTGACAGTGTTATGTCGTATCCCTCGTACGTGCCCAGGTCATACTCGAGGCGCCCGTTCTCCTCACGGAAGCCTTCGCACGCACTCCCGCCCAGTCGCAGCAGCTCGGCGTACGCCGCGTCTATGATTTCAAGCGCCCGCACGAACTCGCGCCTAACGCCGTCTCTCATGAATCTCGGGTTGTTTTTGCAATTATTTAAAACCCTAATACACGCCGTAGGAAAAATTGTGTCGGTGGCGAGATTTGAACTCGCGGCCTCCGCGGATCACCTTCTCTTCGTCATCCGGCCGAGCTCGCGCGCGGCCGTCAAAGCTCATAAAAGTTTATGAGCACGGCGTTATAGCCAGACTAAACTACACCGACTTGTTACAGCTCTTAATAAGATATTGCTAAACTTAAATAAATTAAAACAGAAACAAGATTAACGGTGCATGAAAATGATGAGATTCCTTATCTTCGGTCCGCCCGGCGCCGGGAAGGGCACGTACACGACGCGCCTGAAGGACAAGCTCGGCATCGCGACGATCTCGACGGGCGACTTCTTCCGCGACGCGGTCAAACAGGGCACGCCGCTGGGGCAGCTTGCCAAGCAGTACATGGACAAGGGCCAGTACGTGCCGGACGAGATAGTCACGGGCGTGCTGCGCGAATGGCTCGCGAAGCCAGAGACGCAGCACGGCTTCATCCTCGACGGCTACCCTCGCACGACCAAGCAGGCGGAGGATCTGAAGAACCTTACGCCCGTTGACACCGTAATCAACCTCGTCGTGCCCGAATGGGTCATAGTCGAGCGGCTGTCGTCGCGCCGCGTGTGCCCGAAGGACGGCACGATCTACAACGTCCGCTTCCTCAAGCCGAAGGTCGAAGGCGTGTGCGACAAGTGCGGCACGCCGCTGATACAGCGCCCGGACGACATGCCAGACGTGATACGCGACAGGCTCAAGGTGTACGAGGACATGACCAAGCCCCTGCTCGAGTTCTTCCAGAACGCCGGCATGCCGATCGTCAGCGTCGAGTGCAACGAGGTCGACATCCCGCCGGAAGTGATGGTCGAGAAGATTCTGAAGACGCTCCGCGAAAGGAAGCTGATAGAATAGCCGACTGCGCGGCCTTTTTATCTTTATGCCGATTAATGAAGATTATGAACTACCACTCATGGATTGCTACACTGAAAGGGGTTTTCAATAAAGAATTCAAAGAGGTCCGCAAGGAATTCCTTGAGAACAGGCGGTTTTACTACCAAGCGATAGATGGCCTGTACAAAGAAGGTTTGTTAGACGACGCCCACAGAAGACAAGCCGAGTTGACTGAAAAGGAAAAACATTTTGGCGTCGGACATGACTATTCGCTCTATGGCAAATATTCGCTCTATGGCAGTCGGCGTAGTCAAAATAGACCTTCGGGATCTTAAGGTTGCCAAATAAGGAAATTAATCAACTTTACAGTCGGCTGAACCTCTCGTTCAGCGCGGCGTAGATGAGCGGTAACGCGATTGTCGCATCTTCCTCAACGTTTACGAATTTCGCTGTCTTACTTATTTTCTTCCACGATATTGCTTCACGGGGCTGTGCACCGGACAGGCTTCCATCCCACTCGACCGCAGTCGAAATGTAGACGGCGTATTCAAGTCCGCCACGCCACTGCTGGTGCCATATCGTGTGATGCTTAGATATGCCGCCGCCGATTATCAAAGCTCCAGTTTTCTTTGCGTCCCATGCGTTGTTTATCAACATCGTCTCGTCTGCCATCAGATTCAACCGGAAATCATGGTCCTGAGCGTACTGCCATATCTGGTATCCGACGCTTCCGTCGGTCGGGCCGGGCACGACCATCGGTATTTGGTTCTTCCACAGCCAGTACACGATTGATTCCTCCTTGTGTTTTTGTGCCTTCGGGTCTTTGTCTATCAGCTCGCCGATTTTCCATATCAGCTCGTGCGTGCTGATTCCTTTCTTCTTCTGCTCGTCGCTGAAGCTCGCGAAGATCTTTGGCAAAAATTCCTTAAATTTGTCTTCCAAAATTATTCCATAGGACTCCGTAGGTACCAGAACGTTGCCTAAGCGGCTTATTCCTTCTTCCAAAAGTTTCCTATCATCCATCATAAAGTCGCCATGATAGTAGTTCTCGTATATGCGCGCGATGTCGTGGTCGAGCGTGCCGCACGTGCCCATTATGACGTCGAACCACTTGCGGCGGATGAAGTCCTTCACTATGCCGCGCGTGCCCGTGGCGTTGATGCACGCGGGGAACGAGAAGAACTTCAAACAGTCCTTGTCCTTCAGCATGCGCTCGACGATGTCGACGGCCACGCCGAGCTTCTTCGCCGTGAATCCTCCTGAGGCCCTGTACTGCTCGACGATGTCGTTCGCCGCGGCGGGCTTGCCGTCCTTGAAAGATATGTCTCGGACCACGTCTGTCTTCGGCTTCATAGAGAATAAACTAATTCTAATAATATAAAAAGGTTATAATCTATTCAGGCAGTAGGCGATTGTTGTGGAGAAGGACGTTCTGAAGCTGCTGAAGTTGGCGGGCATAGCCACGACCGCGGACAGGCTCGAGCGTCCGCCGCTGCCAGAGCTGGGCGACTTCGCGTTCCCATGCTTCGAGCTTGCCAAGGCGCAGAAGAAGAACCCCGCGCTCATCGCGCAGGAGACGGTGGCGCGCCTCGCGGGCAAGTTCCCGAAGGGCAGCGTCAAGGACGTGCGCGCGGCCGGGCCGTATGTGAACTTCTTCCTCGACTGGTCGAAGCTGTCGGGCGGGATCGTAAAAAGCATCGTCACGAAGGCCGACAAGTACGGCAAGCCTGCGAGGCTGAAGCGCGAGAAGATAATGGTCGAGTTCTCGCAGCCGAACCCCGTGCACTCGATGCATATAGGCCACGCGCGCGGCACGTTCCTCGGCGCCGGCCTGAGCAACCTGTTCGAGTTCATGGGGCACAAGGTCATACGCGCCAACTACATGAACGACTGCGGGCTGCAGGTCGCGAAGCTCGTCACGGCTTATCAATTGTGGGCGGAAAATAAAACGCCGGAAGAAAAACCGGACGTCTGGCTGTGGAAGTACTATGTGAAGTTTCACGAGCTGGCCGAGGCCGACCCGACGCTGGAGGAGCGGGCGCGCGAGAACCTGCGCATGATAGACGTGGTGAAGGACAAGGCCGCGACCGCGCTGCGCGACCGGATCGTGCGATGGTGCGTCGACGGGTTCGAGCAGACCTACAAGAACGCGGGCATAAGGTTCGACACTTATCTTTACGAGTCGCGCTTCAGGGACCGCGGCAAGAATGTCGTGATGCAGGCGCTGAAGAAGGGCTTCGCCTTCGAATCGCCGGAGAAGACCATCGTGGCGCTGACCCCTGAGCGGGACGGGCTGCCCGGCTTCGTCGTGCTGCGCAGCGACGGCACGGGCCTGTACCAGACGAGCGACCTCGGCGCGACCATCTACAAGTTCGAGCACTACAAGCTCGACCGCGCGCTGTGGGTCGTGGCGAACGCGCAGAACCTGTACTTCAAGCAGGTGAAGAGGCTGTTCGAGCTTCTCGGATACAAGTGGGAGAAGAACGCCATCCACTTCGCGTTCGACCTCGTGCGTCTGCCCGAAGGCACGATGTCGTCGCGCAAGGGCAAGGCCGTGCTGCTCGACGACGTGCTGGCGAAGCTCACGGACATGGCTTACGACGAGGTGAACAAGCGCAGCCCCGCCGAGAAGGAGGAGTCGAAGCGCAAGACGGCGCACGCGATCGGCGTGGGCGCGCTCAAGTACGCTATCGAGAAGATCGAGCCCGATAAAGGAATAACGTTCGACTTCCAGGCCATGCTGAACTTCGAGGGCAACACCGGTCCTTATCTGCAGTACGCGCACACGCGCTGCGCCTCGATACTCGCGAAGGCGAAGAAAGCCAAGGTGAAGCCGCGCGCCGCGAAGGTCAAGTGGCTGATGCCCGAGGAACAGGCGCTCGTCAAGGCGCTTGCGGACTTCCCGTTCGTGGTGCAGCAGGCCGCGAAGGACATGCGCGTGAGCTACGTCTGCAACTATGCCTTCGACGTGGCGACCAAGTTCAGCTCGTTCTACAACGCGTGCCCCGTGCTGAAGGCGGACACGAAGGAACAGCGCGAGTTCAGGCTGGCGCTCGTCGTGTCGACGAAGACAGTCTTGAAGAACGCTTTACATATTCTCGGAGTAGAAGCCATAGAAAAAATGTGACAGGCCCGTATCACGAAAACACGATGTTAGAAATTATGTCCATCGTTGGCACTTCGACAATTGCGTCCTCGAAGGCCTCTTTGAACGGTTTGAGCAGTGTTAATTCGCTACTGTAGTTTCCGCTCGTGCCCAGATAATATTCTAAATTTTTCGCAGCACGAAGCACCTCGGCCGCTTTTAGTCCACTTTCTGGATTTTTAGTTTTGAAGTCGTGGAAGCATTTCGCCAAGATCGACAAGTTTGTTCCTCGGAAAGTGCCATTCTTTTTGAATTCCTTAATGTCGTTGGATGTTACGTCTCTGTCAAAATATTCATATCCATTCACGGATATAGTCGGACAACTCAGCAGACACTCGTAAAGGTCCAAAGTCTTGCTTGGCCTGAATTTTGATTTCAGTATCGTTCGAGCCTTCTCCGCCACACCGTCTATGGTTATCCGTTCTTTGTCCCCGAACATGTTCACGAATTTCACGAAGGATCTGGGCCTGCTTGACATCGAGAAAAGCACTTCTTTAACAGGGTGATCCGCGCCCACTCCATAAAGCGAGAAAAGATTTTCCCACTCACTGAATCCGGTTAACGGCATCTCGAAGCTTGACATCGGGTTCAAACCGTCTTTTAATCGTCTCCAATCGTTTGCGTTTTTCTCTCCCTTTTTATATTTCCAATACGGGAGCTCTCCGAACTCTGGAAGTATTTCATCTATTCTGTCCATCCTCAGCTTTTCCGCGTACGCTGCGAGCGGATCCTCAGATACGATGAGCACCTTTTTGCCGCGTTTGGCCACATCAACAATCGAATATAGGTCGTCGGCCAGTCTTTCGGCCTCGTTTCTGTCCTCCGCCGACGCCTCACACCTGTAGTGCAAATCGTCGTAGACTACGGCACTGCAGTTGTCCATGATGTCCTTTTCGTCGTTCCAGTCGATTTTTTCCAGCCTGCCCTGCCAGACGTCCTCGCTGGCCAATTGTTCAGGTAACACCATGTCCTTCCTGTTACCTTTGTTGTATATGAACATCGCAGGGATGAATTCATTGTCTTCGCGCACTTTCTTGCTGAGGGCCGCCATTGCGCCGAGCGTCTTGCCGGAACCTTTAGGCCCGTAGAAGAACAGCGGGTGATTGAGGGAGTTTGAAAAGTAGTCGTCAAGCTTGTCAACGACGCCAGTAAGCATGGGATTATAACATGTCAGCCGCTCTCTGTCTCCCCATCCTGCGTACTCCATGCGGCACAGGGTGCTAAGCTCTTCGGCCCCCAGAGCCTCTGCTCTTTCTTTTATGTACTCCATCAAGTTCACCGCTGCCAGATGAGTTACTACTTCAAAGTGGCATATTTAAGGATTTCTATAGCTGGCAACACAGTACATAAAACGCAATGCTCATCTCCCGAACGCGCTGCGCGTGCTCGGCATGGAGCCTATCGAGAGGATGTGAAGGCGCGAGCTACTTTTTCTTGCCGAAGAATCTCATATAAGCCAAAGCCGCGCCAAACACCATCGTCGCTATGAACACGATTCCGAATACCAGCGGGTCTTCAAAGAACGCGAACGGCGAGGACATGCCGAACATCATGAGGAGAAAGCTCATGATGAGGTATGCCACGCACAGCCCAAGCGCAGCTTCCACAAATTCCTTGGCGTCCATCTCAACTCAGCTCCTCGTATAGTTTTTCCAATACAATCCTATCTTTATCTTCCTTTGCCGCGGCAATAACCCTTTCCTTCGGGATTTTCGTCTTGCCTTCCGGCCCGAGCATCGTGAACGGCTCGAGGTTGCGGTCTACTACCTTACTGCTTCTCTGAAAGCCTCTTCAGCAGCTCTTCGCGCTTGCCTGCCGCCGCCTCGATGCTGCGGTCCTTGATTACGTTGCTCTTCCTGTCGACGAAGACCATCTTGTTCGGCGGCAAATCTTCCTGCAGCACGACGCCCGGACCCACGATGCTGTCCGGCCCGAGCTTCACGCCCGGGAGCAGCGAGACGTTTATGCCGACCTTGCAGTTGTCGCCGATTATCGCGCCGAGCTTGTCGCGGCCCGAGTCCACGCGCTCGCCCTTTATGTTCACGGGCACGCCGCCCTCGTCGAAGCGGTAGTTCGCCGTCACCGTTCCGGCGCCGAACGAGCAGTTGTCGCCGATGATGCTGTCGCCGACGTAGTTCGTGTGGAACCAGCACCCGTCGCCGACCAGGCTGTTCTTCACCTCGCAGCCGAAGCCCACGACGCAGTTGTCGCCGACCGAACTGTTGCCGTAGAAGAGCGCGTTCGTGCCGATCACGCTGCCGTTGCCGACGTAGCACGGGCCCTTGACCACGGCGCCCTCGAACACGCGCACGTTCTCGCCGAACCACACGTTGCCCTCCACCGTCGCCTTCGGAGATATATTGCAGCTCGCCGGGATGCGCGGCTGCGCGGGCAGCGTCCGCATCAGGTGCTCGTTCATCCTGAAAAGGTCCCACGGATGCTTGAAGGATCCGAAGAAGCCTTCGTAGGCAACGGCGCGCGCGTCGCCGCCGTCGTCCACGAACGCCTGTATCGCGTCCTCGAACTGCCTGTCCGAAGTGCCGACGCGCCTGTAATAATCGAAGATTTTCCCCGGCAGCACATACACGCCTATGACGCCTAGGTTGCTCGGCTCCTCGCCCTTCGGTGGCTTCTCCACCACGCGCCGCACGCGGTCGCCCTCAAGAGCAAGTACGCCGTACTTCCAGGTTTCCTCGGTCGGCCTGCACGAGAGCATTATGCCCGCACCCGTTTCCGACTTCTTCGATAGCATGGCTCGGATGAGCGAGGCGTCGAAGACGTCGTTCGCGTTCGCGACCATGAAGCTGTCCTCCTTACCGACGGCCGCCTCTGCGGTCTGCAGCGCGTTCGCCATCCCGAGCGGCTCGGCCTGCAGCGTGTACTCGATGCGGCAGCCGAACGCGCTTCCGTCGCCAAGGTAGTCCTTTATGCGTTCGCTCTCGTGGCCGACGACAACGACGAACTCGCGCATGCCCGCTGCAATGAAGTTCTCGATGACGTACTGCACGAGCGGCTTACCCAGCAGCCTGAACATCGGCTTCGGACGGCGCGCGGAGAGCGGGAACACGCGCGTGCCCGCGCCCCCTGCGAGAATGACAACCTTCACATCAATCGCCCATGGCTTCCAGCAGTTCGGCCTTTGCGAAGTTCTTCAACTCTTCGAACCTCTCGCCGCTCGTTGCCTCGAGGTAGACCTTCACCTGCGGACGGGTGTTCGACGCCCTCCAGAGGATCCAGCCGTCGTCCCGCAGAAGCTTGACCCCGTCCAGCTCCGAGAACCTCATGCCCGACGTCCTGAACTTGTCCTTGAGCCTGCCAATCACGCCGAACTTCTTCTCGTCCTGGCATTCAAAGTCCCATTCGGACAGGTATGGGCGCTTGGGCATCGAGCCGAGCTTCTTCGACAGGCTGCCTATCTCTGAGATTATCTCGGCCATCTTCAGGCTTGCGAACACGGCGTCGTCGAAGTTGAATGTTTCCGAAAAGTACATGTGGTTGCTGGACTCGCCGCCGAATATCGCCTTTTCGCTTATCATGCTCCTCTTCAGGTTCGCGGTGCCCACGGGCGTCACGATCGGCACGCCTCCGAGGTTTTTTATCATGTCTTCGACCGCTGCCGAGCATCCCAGGTCGAAGGCGACCTTCGAGCCCGCGTTCCTCTTGAGGTAGTGCTCGGCAAATATCATGATTATTGCGCTTCCGGAGTCGATTACGTTGCCGGTCTCGTCCACGAACACCGCCCTGTCGCCGTCGCCGTCGTACGCGATTCCCAGGTCCGCGCGATTGGCTGTCACGGCGTCTTGAAGGTCCTTCAGGTTGTCGGCCTTCGGCTCGGGGGACCTTAACTTGAACGTCCCGTCCAGATCTCTGTTTATCGTTATCACCTCGCAGCCCGCCTTCTCGAGCACGCCCGGGGCGAGCAGACCCGGAACGCTGCCGCACGTGTCCAGCACCACTTTCAGGCTCCTCTTCAGACTAATCATCGGCAGGACGAAGCTCGCATAGTCGTCGAATATCTTCGTGTAGCGCCTTGCCGTGCCCTTTCTATCGGCGTTCGCGTATTTCCTGCCAAGCACGACGTCCTTGATTTTTTCAAGGCCGAGCCCGTCCGAAATCGGGTCGCCCGCCCGGCCGACGAGCTTGAACCCGTTGAATTCCGGAGGGTTGTGGCTGGCGGTGACCATTATTCCGCCGTCCGTTTTCAGGTGGACTACGGAAAAATAGAGCGTTGGCGTGGGCACGGTCCCAATGTCGACGACGTCGCATCCGGCGTCCGTAAGCCCCTTTATCAGGGCTCTGCTCAGGCTCTCCGAACTGAGCCTTATGTCCCTGCCGACCGCGACCGTTCTTACGGCCGGTTTCCCCTCGGCGCGTGCGTTGATGAAAGTCGCAAACGCCTTTCCGAGATTCTCCGCAAAGGACTCGTCGAAATCCTTCCCGTACACGCCACGCACGTCGTACGAGCGGAATACGTTTTGGTTAAGTTCCATGCAATCGCACCTGTTTGTCTGTTCAATGGCGACTTATTTAACCGTGACGCTTTTGGCCAGATTTCGCGGCTTGTCCGGGTCGCACCCGCGCAGCACCGCGAGCTGGTACGCGAGGATCTGGACGGGGATTATCTGCACGATCGGGTTGAGCAGGCCAACCTCAGGGGTCTTGATGAAGAAGTCGAAGACCTCGTTGTTGTGCGCGTTCACGCCGATTATGTACCCGCCGCGGGCCTTGATCTCCATCGCGTTGGATATTATCTCCTTCTCGTTGTCCGCCGAGCTGAAGACCACGCAGGGCGTGCCCGGCTCGATCAGTGCGATTGTGCCATGTTTGAGCTCGCCGCCCGAGAAGCCCTCGGCGTGGATGTACGACACTTCCTTCACCTTCAGCGCGGCCTCGAGCGCCGTCGGGTATTGCAGCCCGCGTCCTATCAGGAACACGTGCTCCCTGTCCTTCAGCTTCTCCGCGAGCTGCCTGATGTGGTCGCGCGTGTTCGCGGCGGTGAGGTTGTAGATTATGTTCCACAGGTACTGCAGGCTCTGCCTTCCTTCGTCGTAGCGGCCTGCGACGGCGTACGCGAGCAGCGACAGCACGGCCAGCTGCGCGGTGTAAGTCTTCGTCGAAAGCACGCAGATTTCAGGCCCGGCGTTCAGCATCAACACCTTGTCCGAGTTCCTGTGCAGGGAGGAACCCATGACGTTGACGATGGACATGACCTTGCTGCCCTTCCTGCGCGCGGTGCGCACAGCGTCGAGCACGTCGATGGTCTCGCCGCTCTGCGACACGGCTATCACGAGCGTCTCTGGCGTCAGGAAGTGCTCGTAGTTGCTGAACTCCGACGCCAGCACCAGGTTCACGTGCATGTTCGCTATCTTGGAGAAGATGTAGCTCGCGCTCAGGCATGCGTGGTACGAGCTTCCGCAAGCGACGAGGAACACGCCCTTCGCGCTCTTCATCGCATCCGCGACGGCGAACAGCGCCTCCGTGTCCTGGTTCGCAGCCTTCTGCACGGTTTCGACCTGCTCGCTGATTTCCTTCATCATGAAGTGGTCGAAGTCGCCCTTCTGCGCCTGCTCGAGGCTCCAGTCGATGCTGTGGACCGGGCGTTCGATGGCGTGGCCGTCGAGGTCCTTGAAGCGGATGCCGGCGTCGTCTATGACAACAAAGTCCTTGTCGTGGATGTACATTACTGTTTTCGTATGCTCGAGGAACGCGGGTATGTCGCTGCATATGAAGTTCTCGCCAACGCCCACGCCCGCCACGAGCGGAGAGCCGTCGCGCGACGCGACTATCTTGCGCTCGCCGTCGTACATCGCCAGCACCGCGTAGTAGCCCTCGAGCTGCTTGATAGCGTCGCGCGCGGCCGTCTCAAAGTCCTTGTCCTTGCGCATCTCGAACTCGATGAGGTTCGGGATTGCCTCGGTGTCGGTCTCGCCGTAGAAGACGAAGCCGGCGTCCGCGAGCATGCGCTTGAGATCCTGGTAGTTCTCGACTATGCCGTTGTGGATGACTACTATCTTGCCGTTGTTCGATATGTGGGGGTGCGCGTTCTTCTGCGTCACGCCTCCGTGCGTGGCCCACCGCGTGTGCCCGATGCCGATCGTGCCGGCCATGCCGAGGAAGTTCAGCTTCGCGTCGATGGCGTCGACGCGCCCGACGTCCTTGCGCACGTCCGTTGCGCCCGACGGCGCCACGATCGCGATGCCCGCCGAGTCGTAGCCGCGGTATTCAAGCCGCTTCAGCCCGTTCAGTATGACCGGCGCCGCTTCCTTCGCGCCCACATAGCCTATTATCCCGCACATCTAGGAACCATCCTCCCCGTTTTCTTTAGATTCTTACTACGCCTCAAAACGCTATAAAAGGGAGCTAAAACGGTTTCTTTAGGAAGGAGCCCCCGGAAGCCGCAGAAGGCTTAAAACACCGCGACCATACAAAAAGGATTTATAGTAGTAAAATCGTAGTTTTAATCTGCCGGATGCCGGCGAGGCAGAAGGATGACGTATTTCATAGAGGAGACGGCCGAGGGCCAGAAGGCCTACCGCGCGCTGCAGCTGAACCCGAAGAAGTTCAGCGTGCTGAACAGCGACCTGGCGCAGCGGATACTGAACGAGCTGTCGAAGCGGCCGAGCTGCGCCATGGACGTCGCGCGCAGGCTGAAGGAGCACGAGCAGAAGATATACTACCACCTGCGCAGGCTCGAAAGCTCGGGCATAATCAGGCTCGCGGGCACGGAGGAGCGCGCGGGCGCCACGGCGAAGCTGTACAGCGTGTCGCACCCGTACATCGCGATAAAGGTCTTCGACGGCGAGTCGCTGACGGACGTGAAGACGAAGACGAGGGAGCTAGAGTTCTTCAGCCCGTTCATCGCGGACGGCCGGCTCGACGCCACGATCGTCGTCGGCTCGCCCGACCCGCACGGCGCGTACGGCGGGCAGGCGCTCGACGGCAGCGTGGGCATCGACCTCGCGCTGTTCCTTGGCACGTTCCTTAAGAGCGCTCGTCCGAACTACAAGCTCGACACCGAGGTCACCGACGCTGACCTGCGCGGCAACCTGATAATCATCGGCGGGCCGAAGACGAACACCGTGATCGACCGCTTCAACCGCGACCTGCCGGTGTACTTCGACCCGAAGCACGACTTCAACGTCGTATCAAGCGCGACGAAGTCGGTGTACAGCGGCGACGACATCGGCATAATCGTCAAGATGCGCAACCCGCTCGCGAAGAACGGCAAGTCCGCGAACGGCGGCGCCAAGCACATACTCGTGCTATCGGGCATCCGCTTCAAGGGGACGCGCGCCGCTATCGTGGCACTGATCAGGCGCATGCGCGACCTGCAGGCGGGCAACGCTTTCGAAGGCGGGATCGCGCGCGTCGTGCGCGGCATCGACAAGGACGCGGACGGCCGGGTGGACGACGTGGAGTTCCTGGAATAGCCCCGTTTCTGCAACGTTTTTAAGTTTGGCCATTAAGGTTTAGAGTATGAAACCCGATTCGACTGCATGCGACGCCAAGAACGGCGAGGACGACAATTCCGCAATGAGGAAACTTACGGACTCGTCCGTGTGCTACCTGCAGCACGGCAGCGGCCTCTATCCATGTTTCGACTTGGCCACGAAAGTGATCGCCGATTTTCTTTATGCGAGATGGGCAGGCGTGGACGACGTTTATCGCGGCGGGAAGATAGACGTCACGCCGAAGAAAATTACGAACTTCCTCAAGCGCATGGGCTTCCCCGACACGGCCGGCCTTCCCCTCGTAGACACGAAAAAGGCGTGCTATGAGGACAGGGAGGCGAACATACCGGTGTTCAGAATCGAGGAGATGAAGAACCTCGCGAAGGAGAAGGGAAAGCGCAAGCCGCGACCGATGAAACTTTACGATGAAGTCGACCTGCTAAACATCTGCAAACAGTCGGACAGCGACAAGGAGAAGATTGCGACGCTCGACAACATCATAGCAAGCTGCCAGTGCGATCGGAACTTCAAACAAAAACTTTGTCGTGCGCCCGCATATCAGCGCAGGCAGTTTGGTGACACGCGCACCGTGGAAAGCATAGACAGCCCGTACGTGATGCCTTTCGATTTGCATCCGTTGATAGCGCTGAACCATGCATACACACGGCTGGGAGCTTACGGCATGGGCATATTGTCCGGCTATCCTGAAACCTTCGTAGAAAAGGAGAAGGAGCTTATGAAAAAGATGACGATATTGGGCGTCGACAAGGCGTGGCCGCTCTACAGGATCAACTGGGCCTTCAGGGATTACAACAAGTCCTTCAAGCCGCTGGTCGACATTGCGAAAGCGCGGGCATATAAGGACCAGCTCAAAATATTGAGCGAACAACTGAGCGGCGACGTAAAATATGTCTAGCGCCTAGATCTCGCCGTTGTACCTTTTCATCCAGTTCTCGATCGCCGCCTTCGCGATCACGGTCACCTTCGTCTTGTCCGGCAGTTCGCGCTTCACGGTGATCGGTATCATCTTCTTCCTGAACTCCTCCTTCGCCAGCAGGATGGAGTCCGTTTCCTTGGACTTTACCAGCACGGGCGCGCCGAGCGCGATCTGCAGCGCGCGCGCTCCGATCAGTCTCGCGACTTCGAACCTCGTGAACTCGTCTTCTGGCCACATCATTTCAAAACACCAAACGCGTCCTACGGCCTGAACTGGCCGATCTCCTTAAGCAGGTCCACGTTGCCGAGGAACACCTGGCGGCAGCAGTAGCGCTTCAGCCCAAGCTCGGTCATCACCTTGTCCGGGTCCTCGCCCTGCCCGACGCGGCGCTTGTACTCCTCCCACGCGTGGCCGATTACCTTGCCGCACGTGAAGCAACGCACAGGAACCATCATTTCTATCTTCGCCTTACTTTGATTTTGCCCCGATTTAAGCTTAAGCTTGCGCGCCCGGCCTATCTCTTAGAGCGCTGCTTGTGCCTGCGCGCGCCCTTGCGGCTGCGCGACGGCTTGTGAACCTCGGTGCGCCTGAAGTCGTAGACGAGCAGCCCGCGGTCGTACGCCATGATCCTGTCCTTCAGCGCCGCGTCCTTCGTCAGCTTCACCAGCCCGCGCGCGATTGCGATGCGCACGGCCTCGGCCTGCGACGGTATGCCGCCTCCGCGCACGATGATGTCGATGTCCGCCTTCGCAGCCGCTTCCTCGGCGAGCATCAGCGGCTCCTTGATCCACAGCCTGAAAATACCAGTGCCCCAAACGTCTAGCGGACGCGAGTTTATCATCAGCCTGCCCGTCCCGGGCCGAACGGCCGCGCGCGCGACCGCGGTCTTGCGCTTGCCTGTCGCATAAACGAGATCCTTCTCCTGCTTGGATTCCTTCGTCGCCGCAGGTTTCTTCGCCTTTACACTAGTCGCCTTCGCCATGTTTCAGTTCACCATCTCTTCGCAGCGCCGAGCGCCGTCGACAGGTCGCCGAGAGTCATGCCTTCGGACTTGAGCCTGCCCGCGTCCGCGAGCGCCAGCTTCATGAACTCCGCGGCCTTCGGCTTCAGCTCGTCCGGCACGCCTATGTACGCGCGCAGCCGCCTGTAGGCGTTGCGGCCCTTCGGCTTCTTCATGGGCAGCATTCCGCGCACCGTCCGCCTGAATATGCCATCCGGGGTGCGCGGGAAGAACGGGCCCTTGTGCACGTCCCCACGCCTCGTCTTGACGTCATAATTGCTCAGCGTGAACTTGCGGCTGCCCGAGACCACGGCCTTGTCGACGTTAACGACAGCGACGACCTCGCCCAGTATCAGCTGCTTCGCGATCACGGATCCGAGCCTTCCTATGGTCTGGTACTCCGCGTCGTATATGGTCGCCATGAAAAAACATCCCCGTCGGCATTCCATGAAAATATCAAACCATTATCCGCACGTTCGATCCGGACTTGTTCTTCTCCAGCAGCTCGTCGATCGTCATCGTCGCGCCCTTGGCCTTCTTTATCTTCACGGCTGCCGCGGGGCTGAAGCGCCATGCGGCCACGTGCACCGCCTTGGTCAGCTCGCCGTTCGACAGCACGCTGCCTGGCACCACGACGGTCTCGCCTGCCCGCGCGTGGCGTTCCAAGTCTACGATGTTCAGCGCCACCTTGATGCGCCTCGGCGCGCGCAGCTTCTTTGCAACGTCCAACCAGATCGGCTCCTTCGTCTTCTCGAGCCTCCCGATCAGCGTGCGCGCGTAAACGTTCGTCGGTCCTGTGGGCTTTACCATCGTGCATCATCCGCGAAACAATATTAAGAATTGTAGTGCTTATATGTTTTTAAACTTGCAGAGGATGTGCGCCAGCCGCGCATATGCTCCAGGGTTCAGGGTAGTGGGCGCATTTGATTGGGTCGAACCCCTTCCTCGGCGCAATTTTCTCACGACGCAGACACGTCAGATTTTCCATCCGTCGACCGAGTCCCGGCCGAGCGTCATGCTAGCGAACCCCGCCATAAGGAAAGCAAGGTTCAACAGGGAATAAAAGCAGCAGTACACGAAGAACTCGCCCAGGCTGAATCTCGAGTCCAGCTCCTTGGAGAACATCATGAACAGCGAGGCGATCGCGACGAACCCGAGCAAAGGCACGACCATATCCAACAGCACGCTTCCGGGCGCCAGCAGGAGCGCGGCCGCGATCGCATACAGCGGCACCATGAGCAGCGCCGGCCCCATCACTAGGAACATGGCAAGGCCGACTAGCGGGTTCTGCGCGGCGCTATCGCCGATTACGCCATTCCACTCCCAAAACCAAGATGCGGCCCCGAACCCCCACCTCTTCCTCTGCGTCAGCCATCCGCGCCATCCGTCATGCACGTGGTTGCGTATGGCTGCCCCGCGCGCGACCTTGAACGTGCGCCCGCCGACGAAAGAGCGCGCGGACAGGTCCATGTCCTCGAGCACCTTCCGCCTGAACCCGCCAAGCGCGTCGAGCGCCCCGCGCCTTATCGCGAAGCACGACCCGTTCCAGACCATGGCCCTGCCGAGCACGCGCGCGAACAGCCACGTCATGATGTTGCCGCCGAAGTACTCATAGTACGCCATCCTCTCGAGGAAGCTGCGGCCATGCGCCTCCTTCTTCACGTCGAGTATGTCAGTGCCGTCCATCTCCGCCAGGATGGTCCCGAGGAAGCCACGGCCGTCCGGGATTTCGACGTCCGAATCGAGGAAGAGCAGAACGCCAGCCGATGACGCCTTCACGCCTTCGTTCAGCGCGGCCGCCTTGCCGACGCGCTCGCTGTTGAAGATGAACCGCACGCGCCCCTCGAAGCGTTTCGCGGTTTCCAACGTTGCATCCGTGGGCTCGTCTGCGACGACGACTATCTCCTTGTCAGCCTCCTGCGTCACGATGCTGGAAAGTATGCTTTCGAGGTGCGCGGACCCCTTGTACACGGGGAGGATCACGCTTATCGCGGGGCTCTCGCTCACAAGAGAATATTGCCATCATATTTTCTTATGCTTGAGCGTTCCCTCGAACGTGCGACCAATCTGGTACCCCAGGAGTATCGCGACGAAGTAAGTCGGCCACAGGATTATCGGCCAGTCGTCGGGGTAGTAATGCCAAAGCCCTTTGCTGACTGCGAATACCTCCATCGCGAGCGCCACGAGGACCAGGACCCCGGCAAGGCAGAACTGCTCCTTGACCTCCCTTATGCTCTTGTAGCTCTTCCTGCGGACCAGGAGGAAAATCCACGGGAGGAAGAACCCGAAGAATATATAATACCAGTCCTGGCTGAACTGGAATACGACTTCCATGTTTCATAATTCGCTTTCTAAAAATAAGTGTACCATATTAAGAAATCAGACAAAATTGGAGGTTAAAATATTGGTGCGCCAGCCGCGCATCGGCTCCGGGGTTCAGGATACTAGGAGCATTTTACTGGTTCAAATCCTTCCTCCCACGCGCCTTTATATTATACAAGGCAGAAACTAAAATTAATGGCTAGACGATTTTCAAAAATGTTTCATGGTCGTATTGTTCTGCTAATCATTTTGATACTCTTGGTCTTAGTCCTTTTACTCTCTTATTTTAGAGGTATCGGAAATGACGTAAAATTGAATATCAAAGATTTTCAAGACTTTGACATGCCAGGCGCCTACAATATTTCGACGTTAGAAAAAGCGCTTATAACAGGTGAATATGAAGACAGAATGTTCTATAACCTGTTTAACCAACTGAATTGGCCTGGTACAAGACCATCCATAGATTGTGTGAATAACAAAGACACATTTGAGTGCCTTTATTTTTACAGCATTCTAAACAACAGGGAAGATTTATGCAAGTATTTTCCAGAAGAGAGAAATATGACTATGTGCGGTAAATATGGTTGTAATGTTGTAATTGCCTATTACAAAACATCGTGCATCTACTACGTACATCTTTATCAAGAATATGCACAATCGAAGAATAAGCTAGAATTCTGCAATTCGTTTAGTAAGAACTATATCAAAGAAGAATGTAAAACGTATACATGCTCTTCAGAATTTCTTAAATCTGTAGACCGGCCTTTAGAATGTTCTACGTGGGTGTGGACCTACTACCCTTACATTGATTGATCGGATACCTGCCAACAGAACCCCAAAAAATCCTCTATGAGTTTCAAAATCCTGGTGCGCCAGCCGGGATTTGAACCCGGGCCATGAGCTTGGGAAGCTCAGATCCTACCAGGCTAGACCACTGGCGCGCGGTTGCTTTGCGTGCGCGTTTCGCTAAACTACATACGGCAATACGGCTACTTAAAATTAAAAAAGGAACAATGCCCGGCTGGAAAAACGAACGGCCGGAGAAATCAACCTTTCCTCGACTTGCCCGCCGCCTCTGCGATCACGTCCTTCAGCCCGAAGCCGAACGCTATCGCGAGTCCGACCTCGAACGCCACCACGGTCAGCGCAGCCGCGCCATTCGCAGACGCCACGTTGGCCATCACGAGCGGCAGCGAAACTGCGGCTGTGCTGTACACTATGAGCCAGAACACTATCTTGCTCATCGCCTTCGAGAAGCCCACGCCGCTCTTCGCTATCTGCTTGCTCGTATAGTCCGCGAACACGTAGCCTACGACCAATATGGCTATCGCTTCAGCAATGCCCGGTATGAACCCGACCACGAAGTTCACGAACTCCGTTATCGCGGCAACGCCCAGGGCATGCGCTGACATCTGGACGAACGCCAGGTACACGACCCACTCGAATATTATTGGGAACAGCTCGCTGAGCTTGAACATGGGCATCCGGTTGGCGAGGTAGTTGTCGAGCTTGAACCTTACCATTATCGCTTTGACCGTCCGTCCGACCACGGTTCCCAAGACCCATCCTATGGCCAGCAGCACCGCTGAATACGCCAGGTTGGGCAGGAAGCCGACTGCGGACTTGAAGAAAGCGTCCAACGGTTCGGCCAACGCCTGCGTTAGTTCCCACGCCATTGAATCATTCCTTGCAATAGAGTTCGCTTTTTGGTATTAAAAACATGCTGGCAAAACCGACTCAGTCCAAGAACGGTGCGCCTTTCTTCACGCATTCCAGCAGCAGTCGCACGGGCGGAAACATCGGTTCGGGCAGCGCGTCCGCGTCGTGCCACTCCCAGCCCTCGTTCTTCTCGGACTCCATGTTCGCAGGCTCGCCAGTCCATCCGTTCGCGCGCACGAGAAACGCGACATAGTCGCCCGCCATCACGCCGTTCAGCTCGTACGGCGGCACCAGCCTCGCGGCGACGAACTCGAACGCACCCGCGTCGAGTCCGGTCTCCTCCTTCAGCTCGCGCGCTGCGCACTGCATAACGCTCTCGCCGTGCTCGATGTGACCGGCCGGCATCGACCAGCATCCTGCGCCGAAGGCGTTCTTGCGCTTGCCGAGAAGAATCTTGCCGTCGTGCTCGAGCAGCACGTACGACACGAGCTTGACGGTTCGGCGGTCAGCCATGCAACCACAATTGATTAATCGACGCTCCGAAATTTAAAGGAAAAGGAACGTCAGCGCGCCGAAACCAATTCTCGCCGCCCGCAGATATCTCAGATGCGCCTGCTCCCTGCCGCCAGCTATGAACTCGAACGCGAACGACACGAGTCCGTCTATCACCATGTACGCGCCAAGCGCCTTCGATGCATTCGGTAGCGCATACAGGAATTCGTATGCCGCGCCCGCCGCCATCCTGGCCACCCGCGAACCCTGTGCTCTCGGTCCGTCGCCGTGCATAACCCCGTCGGCGATCGAGATGGCGGCATCCAACATCAGATATCCTCCGACGCCTTTCTGAAGCGGATAAGTCGCGAGATAGTTTTCAAGAGTTTGAAGATACGACATAACGAACTCTCCATGCGCGAAGAATTTAAACAACCGCCTATCCGAGGATTTTCTCGTCCTCTGCGCGCCATGGCGGCGAAGTTATGCATAGGAACTCGACGTCCTTGTCGCCGGTGTTCTCGAGGAACTGAACCGCGCCCGCAGGTATGACTATCGTGTCCTTCTCGCACACGGCCTCCGACTCAGGGCCGATGTGCATCACGCCTTTCCCGCGCACAATGTAGTAAATCTCGGTCGTCTCCTTAAGCCTATGCGGCGTCGAGGTTTTCCCCGGCGCGAGCTTCGCGTGCGCGATACCGTACGGGATTTTCAATCCGTCCTTGCCGCCGCTTACCAGCTCCCGCAACACGCTGTCGTCGCCGGCCACGATCTCCTTGCAGTCGCCGAAGCGCCTGACGAACATGAATCTAATTGAGAAGTTGACGTATAAAAATTGGCGCCAAGTGACGACTGGCAGGCGCTGCGATGTATTTATCGCTAAAATCAGAAATATGGATTATGGTGGATTCTTATCGGGCTAAAAAACTTATGGATCTCGAGGAAAAAATAAAGGCCCTGTACGACGACAAAGGAAACGCTTTCCTAAGTTCGCGTTCGAAAGATTTGAATGAGCATGGGATAACGGAAGGGTACAAGCTGCATGTCAGTGTAGACATCGACGACTATGACAGGTTCTTCGACGCGGTGTATCCAGTCTTGCGGGGGTCCGAACACAAATTTTCCAAACCAACCCTGCGTTTCCAAGAACGAGAGGATTCGCAACGGGGTAAGATTCTCACCATTTATACTAAGAGCCGGAGGGAAACATTGGATTTTGTAAAAAACATAGACGAAATTTTCAAGAAATACGGTATGAAACCTGGGCCGCTACCACCGAACGAAATACCCATCGGAGACTCGCATGCGATAACCTACGGATACAGACAGTATTACGGCGAGGATCTCGTGAGAGGCGATGCTAGACACTCGGACGATGACATAAGGTATGGTAGAGCACCGCAGTTGCCTGAATGGGCCGAGAGTTTGGAGTCTTCTGCGGGATCGATGCGAACACGCCGCGATGTCTACGACGGCAAGGCGAAAATAGGCGACAACGTTGTTGTCGGCACGGACGGCAACTTCGCGTTAGCGGAGATAGTCCAGTTGGACGATGAAAATCCGAACACCGTGAAGATTAGGATTGCGAAAGGCGCATCTTACGGCGAGTCCAGCTACAAAATAATGGATGTGGGCCTAGATAGAATATCCAACAGACCATACGAACGGATGCATCAGCGGTTCAGCAAGAAGAACGTGCAGGCCGCGCTGTTCCTCGCGCTGGTGTCAACGGCGGGTTTCCTTCTATTCAACATAAACCAGCTGGCCGGCAGCATACACACGACAGGATTAGCGGCGGCGATGGATCCGCAGATGCCTTTCTGGGTGTCCGTAGCAATCGGCACCGTTTCCGCGTCGGCGGCCGCGTTGTTCGTCGTTTACAAGACGGCAAAGGACCAGCGTTGAACTAACCGTATGAAAGTTTTTTGCGCCGAGGCAGGGATTTGAACCCTGATGGGCTTGCGCCCGCTGGTTCTCTCGAAGCCTCAATTCACCTCTTACTCATCACAGCCTCTCGGCGTCAGAGTCAAGCCATCATATCAACGGCCTTTCAAGACCAGTGCTCTACCGGATTAAGCGTCCTCGGCATCGATTGGAATGTTGTGCGGACTAGTATAAAAAAGTGCGCCGAACGTCGGAGCAGGCGTCGCGCCTACAGCACGTTCAGCTTGCCCGAGCGCGGCAGGTTCAGCTGCACCGCGTCACGGAACTCCGTGACATAGCCTCCGACAACGGACACGCGGTCGCCGACCTTCACGGTGTCGATCTGCGCCTCCCACAGGCTCATCTTGATGGTGCCCGAGTCGTCCTCCAGGGTCGCGTCCGCAACCTTCTTCTGCCCGTAGCGCGTGTTCACTTCCCTGGGGTCGGATATGTCGATTATCTTGCCTTCTATCGTGACGTTGCTTATCCCGTTCTGCAGTTCCGAAATCTTCATGCGTGTTGCACCACTCAATCAGTATGCGCGTTTCTCATTTAAGTCTTTTGCGCGGCGTACTTCCCGAGCTCCATGAACACGCGGTCGGTGCGCACCGCGGTGCCCTTCCTCGCATGCAGCATCTCGTCGCTGCCCATGCGCGCCACGCCGAGCGCGACGAGTTCGCCTTTCTGCGTGTACACGGCCACCGTCTCGCCCGCCTCGATGCCGGGCTGGATGCGCGTGACACCGGCCGCGTACACGGGCGCGCCGTGGCAGATCTCGTCCACGGCCGAGTCCTTCACGAACACCGCCTTCGTCCGCAGGATCGCGTGCTCGGCCGGGATCAGCAGCTTGCGCAGCGGCTTGTCGTCGCCTGACTCGCGCCAGCGCTCGTACGCGTCCTTCACGTCCAGCAGGCTCGACGCCTGCGACTCGCCGAAAGCGCCCGCGCGCACGCGCCGCAGCTCGGTCATGTGCGCGCCGCACCCGAGCGCCTGTCCGAAGTCGTGGCACAGCTTGCGGATGTACGTCCCTGCCTGGCATCCTACGCTGAACAGCACGTCGCGGCCGTCAATCTCGAGGATGTCGAAGAAGCGTATGTCGCGCTCGCGCATCCTGCGCGCCACAGCCGACTTCACGGGCGGCAGCTGCTTGATGGTGCCGACGAACTCGGCGGCCTTCGCGCGCACCGCGGCCTCGTCCACGTCGCCGTGCAGCCGCATCACGCCGACGTACTCCTTGTCCGCGCCCATCAGCACCGGCATGGCCTTGGTCGCGCCGTCCAGCGCCACCGGCAGCACGCCCGTCACGCCCGGGTCGAGCGTGCCCGCGTGCCCGCTGCGCGCCGCGCCGAGAGCCTGCCCCGTCCATGCCGTCACCTGGTGCGACGTCGGGCCCGCGTGCTTGTCGACTATGACGACCGCCGCCTTCAGCAGCTCCTCTATCGTGCGCTCGTCAGGCCGCTTGCCGAGGGATTCGTCAGTATCCTCGTCCGCCTTCTCTAACCACGCGCCATCCTTCGCTTCCGCGGCTTTCCGTTTCCTCGTCACACGCGCCATAAGATATGATTTCTTCGAAGCAACTATAAATCATCCGTGTGCCCGTGACGGGCCACATCGCCTGCGATGCGGTCATCCATGGCGCATAGCGCTGTCGAGCGCCTTTTGGAATGCTATTAGGATTAGCATAATGGCGAACAGGACGGCAGCGATTGTGAGAAGCGCAACCCTGTCCGAAATTATCGACGATGCGGCGGCGCGCGCGTACTCGACGCCCGCGCGCACGCGCGAGAACGGCACGTCCGCCGCGTAGGCGAACGCGCCGGCCAGCGCAGCGCCCGCAGGCTGCTGGACGATCGTGCCCGGTACTATGATCTGGACGGGCGCGGTCGTCGTCGTTGCCTTGCCGGCGCCCGCTACGACCTCGAGCCGCACGGGCTTCGAGTGCGACGTGTTGCCGGCGCCGTACGATGCCGCGGCCACTACGTTGAACACGTACGTTCCATCGAACCCGGCCGGGACGTAAAGCCTGTAAGTCATGTCAGCGGTGTCGCCGAACTTCAGCGGCTTCGTGTGTGCCGGGTCCGCCTGGAAGATCGTGGTCGGCAGCCCTTCCGCGTACAGCCTCGCGTCCGCGAGCTCGAGCACGCCCGTGTTGCGCACCCTTACGAGGTATACGGCGCTCGCGCCCGCGGCCTGGCTTATGTCGCGGCCGTACTCGTATATCTCGATGCCGTATACGGGCGGCACCTCCTGCACCAGCGACGCCGCGGCGGCGATTGCAGGCGCGGCCATGAGCGCGATTGCGAGGATCGCGGCCAGCTGCACGGGTTTCGTCGCCATAAGGAACTATACAAATCTGTCCGCGAAAGAATTTCTATTTGCACGGGGTTTGTGTAAAGTTTATAAGCTTTCGCGCGGTTCGCGCAGTCCATTCAAAAGCTTTTCTACGATTAGGATAAAAGTTTGAGATTACACTCTTACATAGTGAGTTAGTCGCGTATGAGAGTCAACAAATCGCTGTTTTTGGTTTCGGTAATTGCCGCGCTCGCGGCAGGCGCGCTCGTGCTGCCCGCGGTCAATTCCGCGCTGACGTTCTACAGCTTCGAGATCATCACGCCAGCCGAGGTTCTGGCGCAGCCTGGCACGCAGGTCACGGTGGACGGCGGAGTCCTTGTCACGGGCATGTACTGGATGCACGACTTCAACCTGACGGTCGAGGGGCTGCCGTACGGCTACGCGATAACTCCCGTGCACATGGACGACGTGCCGATACTGCGCGACTGGAACCCGCAGCAGGGCGTGTTCCGCGTCCCTAACAACTTCACGCTGAAGATGGACATCCCGGCCAACGCGTCGGGCGTCTACATAGTCTCGATAACCGGCACCGAGCACCGCTCGTTCAGGCAGGTCACCAACGGCACTTATTTCGTATTGAAGGTCGGGAAGGCGGCGCAGAACGCCACAGCCGCATCGCAGCTTCAGGTCTCGGACATACTCGTGCCCGAGGCGATAAAGGAGTTCGAGCCGTTCAACCTCACCTTCAAGGTCGACAACAACGCGGCCGTCAAGACGGCGGCGACGATAACGCTCGTGATGCCGAAGGAGTGGCAGTCCGACGCAACGTCGAAGACGTTCAGCATCGAGGCCAGCGGCTCCGCGATCGGCTCGTTCAGGATAGTGCCGACCACGGCCGCGGGCGAGGTGTCGCTGATGATCGAGTACCCGTTCAAGAACCAGATAATAAACTTCACCAAGACCGGGCCGTACCTGATACCCGGCGAGAACGTCACCACCACGACGAAGCCCTCGCAGCCTAGCGGCGGGTCGCTCGGCGTGATCGGCGGCGCGGTCAGCGCGTTCACGAGCTTCGTGAGCGGCGCGCTCGGGAGCGCGGGCACGCAGTACGACTCGTGGCTCACGCCGATAACGATCGGCATCATAGTCATACTCGTCATAGTCATCGTCTGGCTGCTCGGCGGCATATTCAAGCTCGTGCAGGCCGGCGGCCGCGGCGAGCCGGAGAGCATTAAGCAGGTCGACGTTTCTTCTGCCGAACTGAAGAGCGTTTAGAATTCTATACCGTTTTCTCCTAGTCACTCTCGTCAGAGTCGGATTTGTCCAGAAACCAGACTACCGATAAATCTACGCTTGAATTTTTTCCGGCGAACCTGGGAGTTTAGAAACTCCGCTCACTTCTTTTTCTGGGGTTCCTTCTTCGCCGCTTCGGACTTCTTCGCGGCCTTCTGCTCGCGCGCCTTCATCTCGGCCGCGCTCGGCTTCTTCAGTCCGAGCTTGTTCGTCAGCCCGGCCTTGTCGTACGCCGCGATGACCGCCTCGTCCGTCGCGTCGGCGTCGATCACGACCTTCTCCTCCGTGGCCTTGACGTGGCCGATGTTCACCTTGCGGCGCTTCACTCCCGTGAGCAGCTTCGGACCGGTGACGGTGACGAAGCTCTTCTCCTCCTTCGAAGTGCCCGCAGGCTTGATAACGACGCAGTACCCGCCGGCCTCGCGGCCGGCTATCTTCATGCAGACGCGACCCAGTTCCAACGATGCCATGTAAAACATCCTCCATTAAAGTCAATCACGCTATCCGGCTCTTGAAAGCCTCGCGCGTGCACCGCACGCACAGGTTGCCGCCGTACGGGCGGTTCGGCCTGCGGTTCGAGGGCGCCATGCGCTTGATGCGTATCATGCCCGCCTTCGGCACGCCCTGCAGCGCAGCGCCGCACGACGCGCACACCGCGGCCGAGCGCTTCAGCTTCGTCTTTTTGCCCTTGCCTCCTGTGTACGCCATGTTGAACGCCCTGTCCTTTCTTATGTCATCCGAGGTTTATAAAAGCAAACCGGCCGCGGCTACTCGAAGCCGAACAGCTTGCGCACGACCCAGCCGATCGTGAACGAAACGAGTATGTACCACAGCGCCCACGTGAGGTTGGCCCCGACGAAAGGCAGCGCGAACGGGAGCGCCGCGACGGTCATCCCGCCGTAGCTGTGGTTCAGCCACGGGAGGAAGAGGTAGATGACTATAAGCGAAACGAACAGAGACTTGTAGCTGTGCTTCATGAACTCGTTGTTCATCTGCATGGTCTGCTCGAGCAGCTTGTTCGCCGTGTCCTTGTCGCCTGCCTTCTGCGCCGCGGTCATCTGCTCGCGCAGTTCCTGCATCTTCGTGCGCAGCTCCTTCACTGCCTTGTTGTTCGTGAGCAGCCTGCCGAGCAGGAGCACCGAGACGGTTATGATGGCGGACACTACGAACAGCGACGCCATCGGGCCGAACGGCATCAGCGGCGCGAATGCGGCGTCCATGCCGCCGACCACCATGCCGGTTATGTCCTCGAACATCGTGAACGCCTCCTGCTGCACCTACTTCTCGCCGAAGAGCCTGCGCACGATCGGGTGCGCCTCGTCCAGCCTCTGGCCGCTCAGCTCCTCGTAGTAATTGTATACTATCATAACGGTTAAAAGCATGCCAGTGCCCGTGCCGAGCGCGCCGACGAAGTCCGCTACCGCGGCGAGCACGCCCACGAGCAGCCCGCCCAGCGCTGCCAGGTTGGGTATGTAGCGTTCGAGCACCTCGGCCATGACGTGCTTGTCCTTCCTGTACCCGGGTATCTGCATGCCGCTGCTGTCGATCTGCTCAGCCACGGTCAGCGAGTCCATGCCCGACGTGGTGATCCAGAACCTCGAGAACATCATCGCGGACAGCGCCATAAATATCAGGTATGTCACGGCGCGCGTCAGCTCCGACGACGTGACAACGCCCGTGGCTATCTCGCCGAGCAGGTTCCTCGGAGCTGTGAGGTAGTACACGACGCCGCTGACTATGGTGCCGGCGCTGTCGAAGCATCCGAGCGGCCCGCACGAGATGCCCGCGGCGTCCGCGGCGCCCAGCCCCATCCTGCCCACTAGCTGCATGTTGGAGACGAGCGCGGCCGTCAGTATCACGGGTATGTTGCTCGTGTACAGCAGCTTCAGCCCCCAGCTGCGGCCGAACCCGCGCATCTGCGCGAACGTGAGCGGTATCTCTATCTGTATGTCCTGCACGTAGACGCAGAGGAAGAACATGCCCAGCGTCGCGACTATCGGAAGCGCAGCCGTCAGCGCGGCCATCGTGTTCGCGGACAGTATGTTCAGCATGAACACCCACAGCAGCCCGGTCGGCGGGTTCATGGCCGTCGGCAGGCACGAGAACAGGTTGCCGGTCTGGCAGATTGGCGGCGAGACGAAAGGCGAGAGCACGCGTATGAGTATCTGGCTGCCCACGCCCGCGGCGATGAACAGGCTGATGCCGCTGCCGAAGCCCCACTTGCTCACGATCTCGTCCAGCAGCACGACTATTATCGCGCCCGCCGCGAGCTGCATCATCACGAATATCGCGGTAGGCCATCCGCCCGTCACGGGCAGCGCGCCCGCCAGCACGAACGCGACCGCCTCGACGAAACAAAGCACTATGGACAGGAACTTGTTCCAGGTGCTGAACTTCTTCCTCCCCTCCTCCTTGGTCGTGTCCCAGTCGATGATCTTCGACCCGACGAGCAACTGCAGGAGTATGCCGCCCGTTACGATAGGCCCGATGCCTAGCGTCATAAGGCTGCCGAACTTCGAACCGAGCACTATCTCGTAGAACTGGAACTGCTGCAGACGCTGCGAGTCGGACGTGTCGACGCCGTAGACCTGCACGAACGACAGGACGAAGTACAGCAGGAGCGCGACGCCCGTCCACTTCAGCCGCGAGTTGATAGTCTCCTTGTACGTGGGTTTGCGCACGGACGGAACGTATTTTATGAACTCCTCCACGCGCTTGGTCAGGTTAAGGCCCATCCTACTCTTCCTCTTCGCCCGCGTCGTCCTTGGCTGGCTTTTTTTGCTTGGTCGCCTTCGCTTCAGGCCTAGCCGCGCCCTTCTCGGCCGCGACCTTGCCCTCCGCCTTGCCGCCAGCCGCCTCGATCTTCTTGACCGCGCCCTTCGAGAACATGGGCGCTATAACTTCCAACGCCTTGCTTATGCGCCCGCTGCCGAGGACCTTGCCGTAGCCGAGCGCGCCCAGGTCGACCTTCTTCTTCCCGCCGGCCAGCGCCTCGATCTCGCCGACGTTGACGGACTTTACGTCCTTGAACACTGCCCTGGGCGACCGGAACCCGTGCTTGCCGAAGTGCTCCGGGTCGAAGTTCAGCGTGAAGCTCCACTTGAACTTGTGCATGCCGGCGTCCCCGCTGCCTCCGCGGCTGCCGCTGCCTCGGTGCTTCTTGTGGCAGCCGTAGCCCTGGTTGCGCTTGCCGCGGTACTTCCTGCTCTTCTTGTCGCGTCGCACTACCATCTTCATCGCCTGTTGCCATGCTATGGAAAATTTACATCATGGATTTTATAAGCTCGTCCATCTTGTCCCCGCGGTCGCCGAGGTCGCCCTTCGGCCAGTGCTGCTTCACCGACTTGAGCCCGTGCACCGCCGGCGTCAGTCGCAGCGCGGGCTTGAGCTTCGGCACGTCGAGTATCTTCGCCTTGCCTTCGAACAGCGCCTTGGCCAGCGCGTCCACGCTCTCGTAACCGGTCTCCTTCACGCTCGTCGCGTCCAGCCTGCGGTTGCCTTCGAGCCTCCCGCGCTTCGCTATGAGCTGCCTGAACGTCTCGTACGTTATGGTTCCGTACGCGGTGCGGTCGCGCGCCTTCGCGAGCATGCCGCGGAACGACGGCGTGTCCGGCAGCACTATGCAGCTGTTCGTGCGGTCGAGGTGCAGCAGCCGCAGCGTCTCGTCTATCGTGTCGCGCGTGTTCATCGTCCCCCGGATCCTCACAATCGCAAGCATTCTTCTGCACCTCTACCTGTCGTACGCGTACAGCTTCTTCAGCGCGTCGAAAACTGCATTCACGAGGTTTATGCGCATCGCCGTGTTGCCGTACGTCTTCATCCACACGTCCTTTACGCCCGCCATCTTCAGTATCTTCTTCGACTCGTCGTCCGCTGCCAGGCCGAGACCCTTCGGCGCGGGCATGAGCACCACGCTGACGCTCCCGGCCTTGCCCGCGGTCTTGTACGGTATGCTGTGGTCTCCGCCGCACCCGCACTCCCAGCTGCCGCAGCCGCGCTTGATCCGTATGATGTTCGTCTTCGCGCGGTCGACGGCCTTGTTGATCGCGTTGCGCGTCTCGATCGCCGAGCCGCGGCCGACGCCGATCAGCCCGGCTTCGTTGCCGACGATCGCGAACGCGTTGTACGTGAACCTGCGGCCGGAGCGGTGCATCGTCGCTGTGATCTTGACGGATATCCTCTCCTTCCCGCCGCCCTTGCCCTTGCGTCCGCCGATCTGTATGAGCTCGCTCTTCAGCCCCGGCACGAGGAAGTCCACGACCTGTGGCTCAAGTATCTTCCTGCCTTCGGTAAGGACCTCGTCGATGTCCTTTACGCTGCCGCTCGCAACGTCCTTGCCCAGCGCGGTCCTCGGACGCCACGAGCCCACGTCGCGTGGCTGCAACGCCTGCACCGGAGCTAGCTCGATGGCTTCCGCGGCCACGACAGGCTCGGGCTTCGTCTCGTTGACGATCTCGGACTCGAGCTCGGCGACGTCCGCCTCTGCCTCGGGCATCGGGACAACTACCAACTCCTCGGTCTTGACCTCGACCTTCGCTTCCTGCGCCGGCGCGGCCTCCTCGGCCTTCTTACTTTTCCTTGCCGCCATATTTGTCAACCTTCGCCTTCACTTCGTCGAACTTCTTCGGCATGTCCTTGGACCGCGCGTCCAGCGCAGCGATATGCTCGCCGCGCATGCGCTTCTCGTCCGGGAACATCGACTCGTCCACCGGCACCTTCAGCCCGGCGTCGATCGCGCCCTTCGCAGCCGCGTACATGCGCGAGCCCTTCGTGGACGGGTACAGCCCGGTGTCGAGCACGGCCTCGCTTATGCCCTTGGCCTTCGCGAACTTGCCCAACATGTAGCCCGTCAGGTACGCAGCGGGCAGGTTGTCGCACGCGAACGTCCATCCGAGCTTGCGGAGCGCCTGCGATATCGCGCTCGCCACGGCGCGGTCGCCCTTCGGGTCGAACGTCACCAGCTGGCACCGTATGTACTTCAGCCCCTTGCGCACGACCAGCCTCGGCTTGCCCGAGCGCAGCAGCTGCAGCCGGCTCTTGTAGTCCGTCTGGCCTTCGCGTCGGCGGCGGAACTGCATCTTCCGGGTCGGCTTGAATTTCACCATTGCAATCACTCGTTTTTTTTCATCTGACTACTGCGCCTTCTTCTTCAGCATGCCGTGCTGCTCCATGTAGATGCGCATGTGGCTGCGGCTCCTGAACTGGCCTCCCTTGATGAGCATGTACAGCTTCCGGTACGTGGCGTTGTCGACCTCGCCTGCGAGCTTGTGCTCCTTCAGCATCGCCCGCAGCGGGCGCACGGTCGCGATCCAGCGCCGCTTCTTCGGCAGCCTCGCGTACTGCGAGCCCTTCCTGCTCCCGCGCTTCTTCCTGCGCTTCAGCTCGCGCGCGCTCACGGGCATGCGCACCTTGTCCGGCCTCCGCTTGATCAGACCCTTCTTTATCGCGCGGCTCACGTCGGCGCGCGTTATGGCAGCCTGCACGTCCTTCAGCTTGTCCTTGTCCGGGGTTATCCATACCTTGGACTGGCCGACCTTCATCACTTCGGCCGCGAGCCTCTTCTGCAGGTTCAGCTTCGACATGTCAATCCACTTTGCGTCATCGTTTCATGTTCACGGGTTCAGCACCGTGAGGCCCATCTCCTTCGCGCGCTTCACGATCTCCTCCTTCGCCTTGTCGCCCACCGCGGCCGATATGCGTATGGCCTGCGTCTTCTCGTTGACGCGGCCGAGGTCGTGCACGTTGCGCACGAAGAACTCGAACCTTCCGGAAGGATGCATCCCGCGCCACGCCAGCGCGGTGCCCATGCCGACCTTCGGCATGTCACGCTTGCCCGCCTTCTCCTTCCTCATCTTGCTCTGGCTGCCCCTCGGGGCGCGCCACTTCAGACCCAGCCGCTTATAACCGTGAACGGTCTGCCGCAGGAACGTCTTGTTCGCCATTTTGCATCAAACCTCTTTTCTGTTTTTCAGTTTCTTTCACGCCTGTCAATTTCAAACAACGCCTTTCGGCTTCTCTGTGATAAAAATGCCATCCTGGAACACCTTGCGGTCGTGCGCGCGCACGCGGGTCTTCTGCTCGAGGTTCGCCGCGGTCTGGCCGACGGCCTCGATGTCCGTGCCCGTGATGACTATGTCGGCGCCCTTTATCTCGACCTTCGTGTCGTCGCCGAATATCTTCGCAGCGCGCGGCGTCTTCTCGCCGAGGAAGTTCGTCACCATCACGCGCATGTCCTTGTCCTCGACCTTCACCGTGACGGGGAAGTGCGTGTAGATTATCTTCAGCTTCGCCGTGTATCCTTCGTTCAGCCCGCGGAACATGTTGCGCACGTGCGCGATCACGGTGCCGACCTTGGATTTCTGCTTGCGCATCTCCGACTCGCTCGACGCCTTGACTCCGTCCGCGGTGCGCTCGATCTTAACGCCGAACATTCCCTTGAACTCGCGCGAGAGCTTGCCCTTCGGCCCGCTGACGACGACCTTCATGCCGCTGACTTCGGTCGTAAACCCTTCGGGAATTTTTATCTCCTTTTCGTACATCAGAAGCACCATCAGCATTGACATTCAGTAAACGTACGCGACCAGCTTGCCGCCGACCTTCGCCTCCTTCGCGCGCTTGTGGTCCATCACGCCCTTGGAAGTCGATACGACGAGTATGCCGAAGTCGCGCGCGGGCAGGTACCGCTTCTCCCAGCGCTCGAACCCGTCAGCCGCCACGGAGATGCGCGGCTTGATCGCGTTGCAGCCGATTATCTTGCCCTTCAGCTCTATCTTGAACGCGCCGCCGTGGCCGTCGTCCACCAGCTCGAACGCGCCGATGTAGCCGTGGCTCTGCATTATCTCGAGCACGGACTTGGCCAGCTTCGACGCCTTCGCGCCGCAGCTGGGCTTGCCGTCCTTCTCCGAGTTCTTTATCGCCGACAGCACGTCGGCCAGCGTGTCCTGCAACATTGCGATCTACTTCCTCTTTCTGCCTTCCGTCACGACGTCCGGCTTTCGCCTATATGTAAAAGGATATTTCGGTTTAAGAACTTTAAATCCTTGACAAAAGGGCCGAGGAACAGGTCTGCGCCTGCCATCCTTCCATGAACGTCGGGGGAGGCCTACTCTGTCGTGCCTCCGAAGCGCTTTCTCTTAATGGGGCGCGCGTATTTATCTACTTTTTGCTTTTAACTGGCCTGATTTTTCAAACAAGAGTAGGCGCGATGAAGCTGCGGAGTTCGTATGCTGTGAGAACCAAGCCACCACTCTTTTTCACATAATCCTTTACCATGTTCTCGACCGGGTCGTTGTCGCACAGGTAGGCTACCTTGCTGATAGGACGCCTGGCAATCGCCAGAAAAGCGTCCAGCTTGTCCTGCGCGGTCATTATCGGGCCGCCGTCCCATTTGACGCCGACGGCGTACGGCCTCACCTTATCCGTGAGCTTGCCGTTTTCCACTAGCACCTCGTTCGATATGTACTTTCGTATGTTTATCCCCAAGTCCCGCAGGGCGCCAATTATGCGCTGCACGTACTGCACGTCGCGCGTGACCATGTTTATGTCCAGGTGCCTGTACATTTGCAGGAAGCCCGTCGTGTATATGTCCATCTTTTCCGCCAGCATCGCGCCGAAGTAGTCCAAGAACGACGCGTCGAGCCCGCGGCCCAGTTTGAGCATGTCTGTCGCGGTGCTTTTGAAGTCCTTCTTCTTCCGGTGCCTGCCGGTGTTTATGATGGTCGGGAGCTTTTTCAAAAGCGAAATCTTGGAATTGTACCTCCTGAGAGCATGCTTGCCGATATCCACATAGACGGACTCTGGAACGGCCGTGCCCACGCAGTCGATCACTATCTCTTCCACGCCTTTCATTCTCTGTTGCAGCGCGTCTAAGTCTCTTAGCATGAAATAGAATAAGCGATGCAGGGTTTAAAAAGAGTGCGGCCGGCGGGATTTGAACCCGCGTTAAATTTATACACACGAAAAACACATCTAGAGATGTGACAATCGTTGCCGGAGGCTTGAAGGAAAAAGTCTTAAAACGTATTAAACAAGGCAGAAGTTTGAATAAAATTTCAAATGAATTCGGATTGAACAAGACGACTGTGTTCTACTGGTATAGAAAATTAGGCAAATCAAATGCGGTCAAAGTAAAAATACAACAGAACTACGATGACGAGCTTGTAGGTGAATTCATAGGGATTTTTGCAGGAGACGGATGTTACTACGTGGACAAAAAATATCACCATTCGGTTATGGTGTTGATAAACGCCAAAGATAAGCTATACACCGCTCATGTGAAATCACTGATTTCAGAACTTTTTTCAAAAGAGCCATATGTCTTCATAAGGAAAAAAGGAAATGTAGCAATGATTCGAATCGACTCAAAGGATATTTACTTGTTCATTAAAAGTTATCTGGAATGGACGGGCAAGAAGTCCCATTCTGTCGGCTTGAAAAAATCCCCCAAAGATTACACAAACGATTTCTTAAGAGGCTTTGTTCGAGGCCTCTTTGATACGGACGGCTTTATCGACAGGACTGTACCAAGAGCTGTTTTTGGAACCGTATCAAAACATTTGGCAAAAAATATGGAAGAAGTGCTTTCCCTGTTGGGAATTAATTATACGAAAAATGTCGTCATCGACAAAAGAGGAAACCGTAAACCGCTAATTATGATAGAAATTTTCCGAAGCCAGACGAATCGTTTATTAAAATTGATAAATCCGGTTCATTGAGAAAAAAATATGCGCCAGGGGGGAATTTCAGGATTCTATCCTTTTGAACCCCCGTTGCGAGCTGGCTTCGCCGAGCATGGAAGGCTCACGTTTTCTAGGTTTTACCCTCTTAGACCAGGCTGGACCACTGGCGCATATTTCTAATTATCTCTATCTGTTAGTGGGTTTAAAAATCTTCGGCTCACTCAGCCGGGCATCGCGAGCACGCGCCTGACCTTCGTCTCGAAGATCTTGTGCACGTTCGCAGGCCGAAGCACGAGTACGGTGTCCGCGCCCTTGCCGGTGCCGCCGATCGCGATCGCGTCCTCGTCCGTCCGCACCAGCCCGGCGTCAGCAGCCTCGGCCGCGCATTCGACTGCCACTTTCGTGCCCTGCGAGAACATACGCAGCGTGTTCGCCGCGACGTCCGTGGGCGTGACCGACCCTTTGAAGAGCCAGTTCATGCCGCCGAACGCGTGCGCCGCCGTTACGACCTTGACGCCAGACGACTCGAGCTTCGCGCGCATCTCGGCCGGGAACTCGATCGTGTTCGGCTCGCGCATCCCTTGCACGTGCGTCACGACGATCAAGTTTTTGCCTTTGAAAATCTTCGCGGCCTTCTCCGCGGTGAAGCCGCGCGTCGATGCGACGATGACGTTGCTTATGTTGTGCGCGTCCGCATACTCAGCCGCGATGCGCAGCGCCTCGTCCGTGCACTCCTCCCCGCCCGCTTCGAAATATTTTATTCGTTCGTCCATGAAAACCGCCTATCCGCATTCCAGCTCGTGCCTTACGAGCTCGGCCTGCTCCTCGCTAAGCTCGTCTTCCATGCTGTGTTCCGCTGGTTTAGCCTCGACCTTCGGTGCAGCCTCGCCCGCGCACTTTCTCGGAGGCGCCTTCGCGATCGCGTCCGCCAGCTTCGCCGCGATGCTCGCCATCTCCTCCTTCGATATCTGCTTCACCGCGCCGATCATCGGCAGCGGTCCGTGCCCGTCCTTGTCGTAGCGCGGCACCACGTGCATGTGCGCGTGCACGACCTCCTCGCCGGCCGTCATCAGGTTCACGCTCTTCGCCCCGAGCGTGCTGACCGCAGCGTTCGCAACGGCCTTCGCGACCTCTGCGAAGTCGCCGAACTTTTCGATGTCGTATGTCCAGCGCACGTGCTGCTTCGGCACGACGAGGGTGTGCCCGCGGTTCAACGGGTTGATGTCCAGGAACGCGATGACGTCCGCGTCCTCGTACACGACTGCAGCGGGCACGCGCTTCGCAGCTATGTCGCAGAACACGCATTTGTCCATAATTACAATTGCGGCATGGAACTTATATTTTGAACGAAATCCGCCCAAATCAGGCGCTCGCCCGGGCTGGAACGGCCGATTTTAAAGCTTTTTATATGTTTTCAACCTTAATGATTTATTAAACTGCGGCCGGGAACGACATTTCCGTGCCGCGCGAAGCGGAACCAGGTCGCGAATTGCGCATTGACACGGCGACAATGCAAGAGACGAAACCCCCGCAAAGCAACCGTATGTAAGGGCGGTTCAAATGCCAGAAGTAAAAAAGCCCAGGTCGGGCTCACTGCAGTTTTGGCCGAGGAAGCGGGCCAAGCGGATTTATCCGCACTTTAGCACTTATCCTTCGAGCGCGTTCGTCGGCGAGACGGCCGACAAGGCGAGGCTCCTGGCGTTCGCCGGCTACAAGGCGACGATGCTCCACGTCATGGCCAAGGACGCCGCCAAGGGTTCGGCGACGTTCGGCGAGGAGATACGCATCCCCGTCACAGTGCTCGACTGCCCGGCGATGGTGGCGGTCGCGGTACGCGCCTACAAGCAGACACCTTATGGCATGACAATTATAACAGAGGCGTGGATAGACAAGCTGCCGAAGGAGCTGGAGCTCGGCCGCAAGATGGGCGCGAAAGGCAAGCAGAACGCAAGCACGGCGTTCGCGGCAATGGAGAAGGATGTCGCTTCCATCGTTTCCCTGCGCGTGGTCGCCGCGACGCAGCCGATCAAGTCCGGCGTGGGCAAGCACAAGCCCGAGCTTCTGGAGATCGAGGTCGGCGGAAAGAGCGCGGCGGACAGGCTGGCGTTCGCGAAGCAGATTCTTGGCAGCGAAATCAGGCCGGGCGACGTGATGAAGGAAGGCGAAGTGATAGACGTTATAGCGATAACGAAAGGCAAAGGCACCCAGGGACCGATGAAGAGGTTCGGCGTCGTGCACCAGAACAGGCACGCCAAGCACAAGGTCCGCCACGTCGGCAGCCTCGGCCAGGAGCAGCCGGGCAAGGTACGCTGGACGGTGGCGATGGCCGGCCAGCTCGGCTTCCAACAGCGCACCGAGCACAACAAGCGCGTGCTCAAGCTCGGCGAGGCCGCGGACGCGGGCAAGGACGTCACTCCCGCAAGCGGCATCAACAAGTACGGCATGGTGCGCGGTCCTTATGTGATGCTCGAAGGCTCGGTGCCCGGGCCGAAGAAGAGGCTCGTCGTTATGCGCGTTGCCATACGGCCGGCGAAGCACAAGCTGCTGCCGTACGAGATAAGGGAGATTGTGCGATAGAAAACAACAGGTGTCAATGATGAAAGCGAACGTGTACGACGCGAATGGGAAGCAGACCGAGAAGATGGAACTGCCTGCGGTATTCGAAACGCCGCTGCGCAAGGACCTGATACTCCGCAGCTTCCTCAGCGTGATGAGCAGGGGCAGGCAGGCGCACGGCACCGACCTGCTCGCGGGCAACCGCAGCTCCGCGCACTACCACGGACGCCGCCGCCGCACGCGATACACCATGATGGGCCGCGAGATGGCGCGCATGCAGCGCATACACGGCCGCCAGCCCAGCTACCTCATGAACCGCGCGAGGAACGTGCCGCAGGCCGTAAAAGGCCGCGAGGCGCACCCGCCGAAGACGTGGACCGACTGGACGCAGCGCATAAACAGGAAGGAGAACAGGCTGGCCATAGACTCGGCGATCGCAGCGACTGCTAACACGGCCGCGGTCGCGGCGCGCGGGCACGCCGTGGGCAAGCTGGAGCTGCCGATAATCATGGAGAACGCGATCGAGAAGATGGCCAGGTCCGCGGAGCTCGCGAAGCTGTTCGCCGCGCTCGGGCTCGACGCTGAGATCGCGCGCGTGTCCGAGAGGCGCATACGCGCTGGCAAGGGCAAGTCCCGCGGCCGCAAGTACAGGGTCAAGATTGGGCCGCTGATAGTCGTTGCGAAGGACGCCGGCATAGGCAAGGCCGCGAGGAACTTCCCCGGCGTCGCTGTCGCGCGCGCGGACAACCTGAGCGTCGCGAAGCTCGCTCCCGGCGCGCTGCCTGGCAGGCTGACTATTTTCACGAAGGACGCAATCAAGGCTCTAGCGGCGGGCAAGGCCGCGGAAGCTGATGAAAAGGAATAGGCGTGATGCACGATGGCCGAAACTACGAAGAAAGATGACGGAAGGAAGCCGGAGAAGGCCGCGAAGACGGGCAGCGTCTCGATGAAGCTGCTCAAGTATCCTTATCTCACTGAAAAGTCGATGACGCTTGTCGAGCGCGCGAACACCATAACCTTCATCGTTGACACGGGCGCCGACAAGCGGCACATCAAGGACGAGTTCGAGGCCGTGTTCGGCGTGAAGGTGGCGAAGGTCAACGTGCTCGTCACGCCGGACGGCAAGAAGAAGGCGTTCGTGAAGCTTACGCCGGCGTTCAAGGCGGGCGATGTGGCGACGAAGCTCGGGGTCGTGTAGGCTGTAGATTATGCAGGTGCGTGATAGATGGGAAAACGAATCATAACGCGTGCACGAGGCCGCGGAGGCATGCAGTACCGCGCGCAGAGCCACAGGTACCTCGGCCGCGTCACGTACGTGCCTGCGCAGAGGATAGACGGCGACACGCTGAAAGGCATTGTGCTGGACATCGTGCACGACCCTGCGAGGAACGCGCCCATAGCGATCATCCGCTTCGACTCGGCGCGCGAGCAGACGCTGCAGGTCGCGCCTGAAGGCCTGCAGGTCGGCCAGCAGATAGAATACGGCGTGACGCCTGCAGTCGGCAACGTCGTGGCGCTGAAGGACGTGCCGGTAGGCACGAACGTCTTCTGCATCGAGACCTTCCCGAACTCGGGCCCGAAGCTATGCCGCGGCCCAGGGAGCTTCGCCTCGATACTGAACAAGGCCGAAAAGGCCGTCACCATACAGTTTTCGAACGGCCGCGTCAAGGATCTGGATCCGCTGTGCCGCTCCACCATAGGCGTGGCCGCGGGCGGGGGCAGGCTCGAGAAGCCGATGGCGAAGGCGGGCGTGCACTGGTACATCAAGTCCGCGCGCGGCAAGCTGTATCCCCGCGTGTCGGGCGTCGCGATGACCGCCACCGACCACCCGTATGGCGGCAGGCGCAAGGCTCCGAGGCCTTCGAAGAACGTGAGCAGGAACGCGCCGCCGGGGGCGAAGGTCGGAAGCATAGCAGCGAGGAGCTCGGGCCGCAAGCACAAGGCGCCCAAGTTCTAGCCGCAAGAATAAAAATAACAAAGAGGAATGAAGTAAGACAGGCGTGATTGAATGGCGAAGAAGTTCATGTTCCGCGGGCTCGATGAAGAGCAGCTGAAGGCGTTGAGCCTCACGGACTTTATGAAGCTGATAACGTCTCGCGAGCGCCGCGCGCTGACGCGGGGGTTCATGGCCCCGCAGAAGACGCTGCTCGAGACGATAAAGAAGACCGCGGGCAGCGGCAAGTTCATCAAGACGCACGAACGCAACATGGTAATCATACCGCAGATGCTGGGCGCGAAGCTCGGCGTGTTCAACGGCAAGGAGTGGGTTCAGGTGGACATAACGCCTGCGACGCTCGGCCACAGGATCGGCGAGTTCGCGATGACGAGGAGGCGCGTCAAACACTCGGCGCCCGGAATCGGCGCGAGCAAGAGCAGCAAGCACACCGCGGTCAAATAGGCGTGATTGTGGATGGCAGAGGCAGAAGCGAAGAAGACCGACGGCAAGGAAGCCGCGAAGAAACAGGAGGCGAAGCCCGAGCCCAAGGTCGGAGCAAAAACCGACATCAAATCCGAAACCAAGCCGGCCGCCGCCGCGGAGAAGAAACCAGAGGCGAAGGCCGAATCAAAGGCCGAGGCGAAGCCGGCGAAGCCCGCGACGAAGAAGCGTAGCATCGCGGCGCGCGCTTGGGACGCGGGCGTGTCACTGAAGAGCTCGAAGATCATCGCAGACGCGATACGCGGCCGCAAGCTCGACAAGGCCGTGAAGCTGCTCGAGGACCTGACGGACGAGAAGCGCAACATACGCGGCCGCTTCTACACGAAGACCGCCGAGAAGTTCATCGAGCTTTTGAGGAACGCCGAGTCGAACGCGAAGGTCGTGGGCATGGACGGCGCGAGGCTGCACGTGTACGTCGCGCGCGCGAGCAAAGGCAGGACGTTCTTCCGCCCGCGCAGCAAGCTCGGCCGCAGCGGCGAGAAAGCGAAGCTCAGCAACATCGAGATAGTCGTAGGCGAGAAATAGAGGCATGATGATTATGGCAATCGAGAAGACGTTCGTCAAGGAAGGGATAAAGGAGTCGCAGGTCGAGGATTTCCTGCGCGAAAAGTTCAAGCGTGCGGGCTACAGCCACACCGAGATACAGCGCACGCCGATAGGCACGCGCATAGTGGTGTACGCGAACAAGCCCGGCCTCGTGATCGGACGCAGCGGCCGCTACGTGAACAGCATAACGGACGAGGTCAAGGTCAAGTTCGGCTTCGAGAACCCGATGATAGACGTGCGCGAGGTCGACAACCCGATGCTCGACGCGAACATCGTCGCCGCCCGTATCGCGGACAGCCTGGAGCGCGGCATCAACTACAAGCGCGTGTGCGGGTTTTACCTGGAGAAGGTCATGGAGTCGGGCGCGGTCGGCATACAGATTCGCGTGGCGGGCAAGATGGCCGGCCGCGACCGCTCGCGCTTCCAAAAGTTCCGCGAGGGCCTCATCGCGCACTCGGGCGACTACGCGGAGAAGTTCGTGGACAAGGGGTACGCACGCGCGTCGCTCAAGCCGGGCGCGGTCGGCGTGCAGGTGAGGATAATGATCGAGGCGCCAGAGGACTTCGAGAAGGAGAAGAAAGAGAAGAAGGCGAAGAAGATGGAGGCGGAGAAGGCGGCCGCGGCCGAAGCCGAGAAGCCCGCCGAGGAATCGAAGCCAGCGGACACCGAAGCGCCGGCCGCGGAAGCAGCGCCCGAGGCGCCTGTGGCCGAGGCTACGCAGCCTGCCGAACAGCAGCCCGTGGTCGAGGCATCGGCGCCTGCGGAGACTGCCGAAAAAGCCGAAACGGCGGAAACGGCCGAGTGAATATTTATAAGCGGAAACGAATTAAAAATTGAAGGGGCGGTCGAGACAAGTGAAGATAAAAGAGTTACGTAAGATGAAGCCTGAGGACCTTGAGAAGACCCTTTCTGAATCGCGCCTTGAGGTCAGCAAGGCGTTCGGGAACGTGAAGATGGGACGTGCCGTGAAGGACCACGGCCGCATACGGCAGCTGCGCCGCACGATAGCGCGCGTGCTGACGCTGAAGAACGAGGCGAGGAAAGCGGCGAAATGAGCGAAATCTGTCCGAAATGCGGTCTGCCGAAGGAGCTCTGCACCTGCGGTGTGCGCGAGCGCGAGGAACAGAAGATAACGGTTTTCATCGAGAAGCGACGGTTCAACAAGCCCATAACGATGGTCGAAGGCATCGGCGACGCGGGCAAGGACGTCATAAAGCAGTTGAAGTCCAAGCTCGCGTGCGGTGGCACTTTCAAGAACGGCTTCATCGAACTGCAGGGCGACCACCGTTCGAAGATCAAGGATGTACTCGCCAAGCTCGGCTACGACGAAGGTCGCATCGAGATAATCTGAGGCGCGCCCCGTCCTCATCTGAAAGAAATTACCTGGAAGCCGTACTTCTCGATGTCCTCGTCCGGCCAGAACTTTACGTCCTTCGTCCTCAGCACGTACGTCACGGTCTTCTCCAGCTCGCGGCCGGTGTACTGGCGCGTCTCCGGGTTCCACTCGCGCAGCACGAGCGTGTCGCCTGTGCGGCATTCGAAGTCCGCGAGCCTCACCTCGAACGTCTTCTCGCCGTCCGCGATTGCCTGGAAGAACTCGGGCCGGCATTTCTTCTCTATACGCGCCATATACTGCATTTCGCGGCGCGCGTTTATCAATGCCGCAAAGGTTAATGGTTTAAGAATCACAACATGTCAAATAGTATGTCCGACGGGAAGAACGCTAGCGGCATCACGGCCGAGAACGTCGTGCGCCACGAGCTGATCGGGCTGCGCGCGAAGGTCGCGGAGAGCACGGACCCGGCCATGCGCGGGCTAAGCGGCCGCGTGGTGGACGAGAGCTACAACATGCTGGCGATAGAAACCAAAAAGGCCGGCAAGCCGGCGTCCGAAAAACGTTTATCAAAGCGCAACAGCGTATTTATATTTGCTCTTCCAAACAAAGTTAAAGTCAAGGTCGAGGGCCGCCTGCTTGTAGGGAGGCCCGAGGACAGGATAAAGAAGAAGTTCGACAGATGGTGACATGGCGAAGAAGGCCGAAGCCGGCGCGAAGGCCGCGAAAACTGGCGCGAAGGACATCGGGCTCAATGTCAAGGCTCCGACTGCAACGTGCGAGGACAGAAACTGCCCGTTCCACGGCACGCTCGGCGTCCGAGGGCAGGTGTTCGAAGGCAAGGTCGTATCGACGAAGGCGCAGCGCACGGCCATAATCGAGCGCGAGTACTCTCACTACATCACCAAGTTCGAGCGCTACGAGCGCAGGCACAGCCGCATCGCGGCGTACAAGCCGGACTGCATCGACGCGCGCGAGGGCAGCGTCGTGCGCATAGCCGAATGCCGGCCGCTGAGCAAGACGAAGAGCTTCGTGGTCGTCGAGGTCGTGAAATAGATTGCATGGGTGTTTTTGATGAAGCCGGTTAAAGCGAGGGTGCGTCTCGGGCTCGTGACGGGCAGCATGCTAACGTGCGCGGACAACACCGGCGCGAAGACCATGGAGATAATATCCGTTTTCGGCTACAAGGGCGTGAAGCGCAGGAAGCCGAAGGCGGGCGTGGCCAACGTGGTGAAGTGCGCGGTGAAGACGGGCGACGTCAAGATACGCCACCAGATGGTCGACGCCGTCATCATACGCCAGCGCGCGCCGTACCACCGGGCCAACGGCATGCGCGTCTGCTTCGAGGACAACGCCGCCGTGCTCGTCACTGACAAGCGCGAGGTGCGCGGCACGCAGATCAAGGGTCCGGTGGCGAAGGAGGCCGTCGAACGCTTCTCGGGGATAGGCAAGATATCGCGCATGGTTGTGTAATTGTGTGGAATGGTGTTTTTGATGCCGCGACCCAAATCCGAAAAACCGAGGAAGCAGAGGAAGTACGTGGGCACGGCGCCGCTGCACATACGACGCAAGCTGGTCGCATCGCATTTGTCGGACGAGCTGAGGAAGAAGTACGGCATGCGCGCGCTCCCGATAAGGAAGGGCGACGAGGTCGCTGTCATGCGCGGCGAGTTCCGCAAGCGCGCCGGCAAGGTCACGCGCATAGACACGGGCAAGTACAAGGTTTACGTCGAGGGCGTGGTCGTGAAGCGCACGGACGGCACCGAGAGGCAGGCGGGCCTGCACGCGTCGAACCTGCTCGTGACCGCGCTGAACCTCGAGGACAAGAAGCGCGTCGCTTCGATAGAAAAGCACAAGAAGCCGGCCGAGAAAAAGGAGAAATGAGGATGTAGATTATGAGGAAGCACCTGAAGCGTTTGCGAGTGCCGGGGTTCTGGAACGTGCCGAGGAAGGCGAATAAATGGGTCACCAGGCCGCGCCCGGGTGCGCACAGGCTGCTCGAGTCGATACCGCTCGCGGTCGTGCTGCGCGACGTTCTCAAGGCCGCGGCCACGGGCGGGGAGGCGAAGACGATTGTCAAGTCGCGCCAGGTGCTGGTCGACGGCCGCGTCGTCGCCGACCACAAGTTCGGCATAGGCCTTATGGACGTCGTGTCTATCCCGAAGCTGAAGAAGATGTACCGCGTGCTTCCTTCCCACAAGGGCTTGGAACTTTTGGAGACGGACGCGAAGGACGGCGCGAAGAAGCTGTACCGCGTGCGCGGCAAGGTCGCTGCCAAGTCAGGCAAGTTCCAGCTGAGCATGCACGACGGAACCACGATGTTCGTGTCGCCTGCGGAAGCGGAGGCCGTGGCGCTGGGCGACACGCTCGTGTTCAACACCGCGTCCAAGAAGATTGAGGAGGTCTTGAAGCTGGAGAAGGGCGCGTCGATAATCATCACCAAGGGGAAGAACGCCGGCGCTATCGGCAAGATCGACGACATCGTAGCCACGGGCACGAAGGAGCCCGACAAGATAATCAGCAAGGTCGGCGGGGAGAAGATGGAAGTTATCAAGTCGTACGTGTTCGTTGTCGGCAAGGCCGAGCCGGTAATCAAGCTGGCCGCATGAATGGCGCGATAGGTGTTTGTTATGGCTGAAGCGAAGACATCTGCGAAACCGAAGACGGCGAAGGCCGGAACAGCGAACCCGATGCGCGCCGTCAAGCTCGAGAAGGTCACGCTCAACCTCGGGTGCGCGGGCGACGCGGCCGTGATCGAGCGCGCGAAGAAGCTGCTCGAGATGCTGGGCGGGGACAAGAAACCCGTCGTAACGACTTCGAAACGCAGGAGCACTTTTGGCGTACCGAAGGGCAAGCCCGTGGGCGTGATGCTCACGCTGCGCGGCAAGCAGGCGGCCGACATACTGAAGCTCTCGCTCGCGGCCGTGGACAACAAGCTCAAGGCGTCGCAGTTCGACGCGCAGGGCAATTTCAGTTTTGGCGTGAAGGAGTACATCGAGATGCCCGGAGTCAAGTACAAGCACGAGATAGGCGTGCTCGGCTTCGACGTAATAGTCACGCTGCAGCGCGCAGGCTACGGCATCACGCGCCGCCGCGTGCAGAAGAAAAAGCTGCCGAAGGGCCATCGCATCACCGCAGACGACGCCCGGGCGTGGCTTGCGAAGAACTACGGCGCGATAATAACCGAGTCGTAGGAGAGGATTGTTTTGGCTAAGGAGAAAGACATCATGGAAGCGGCGGTCGAGCAGCAGGTGCGCGAGATGAAGGGCATGGAGATGATGGTCGACAAGTCCGAGATGCGCAGGCTCACCGAGTTCGTGGACGCCACAAACCGCATATCGGGCATCGTGCTCAGGAAGGCGGAGCTGGAGGACAACTTCAGCGGCGTGTACGCCAAGGCCATCGAGAAGATGGTCGAGCTGCAGATGATGGGCGGCGAGGACGCGGCCATGAACGACGAGGCTTTCCTCCGCGTTTTCGGCGAGAGCGGCGGGTAGGGATTAAAGCAGGCGTTGCGATTATAGGATGTAGCAAGGAGGTCCGCATAATAGGATGTTAGCGCGAATGTTGTCGAGCAACTGCCGGGTCGCGAAACCCGAGGACGATGACGAATAGGAAACGGTGTCCGTCATGGGAAAAGATAAGATCGTCAAGAAGAAGAAGTTCGGGCGCGGTACTCGCGTGTGCAGGCGCTGCGGCAACGCGCGCGGCCTGATACGCAAGTACGGCCTGGAGTACTGCCGCCGCTGCTTCCGCGAGGTGGCGCAGAGCGTCGGCTTCAGGAAGAACAGCTAGGCCATCATCCTTCTGCGCAACGGATTATATATTGCGCGAAACGAATTATTTTTCGATAGCATGCTGCAGCTGATAGCGTTCGCCGTGGCGCTGGCAGGCTCCGCGGTCGGCGCGGCCTGGGACTTGCGCACCACGGAGATTCCGGACGAGATTCCTTACGCGATGATCGCGATAGCGCTCGCGCTATACGGTTGGCAGTCGTACACCGAAGGCAGCTTGCTTCCGCTCGCGTACAGCGTCGGGGTGGGCGGCGCGTTCTTCGCGTTCGGCTACGTGATGTACCGCATCGGCCAGTGGGGCGGGGGCGACGCGAAGCTGCTCGCGGCCGTCGGCTGCCTGATGCCGTTCTTCGTCTCGGGCGTGCCGTCCGAGCTCGCCGCTGCCGGAGTAACAATCTTCCAGGGCGTGCACACGATATTCCCGTTCCCGCTCAGCTACTTTTTCAACGTCTTCTTCGTCGGCGCGGCCTACATGATGGTCTACGCCGCGTACATAGCGTCGCGCAACCGCGACGTGCTCTCCGCGTTCGGACGCGACGTGAAGGCCACCAGCCGTGTTTTCCTCGCGGCCGCAGCGACGCTGTTCGTAGCTTTCGCCGCGATAAACTTCATGCTGTACAAAAGCTTCGGCATGCGGCTCGACGCCGCCGCGCTCGTGTCGAACTCGCTGCTGCCCGTGTTCGCGACAGCGGGCGTGTTCCTCGTCTGGCGCTTCGCGCGCGCGGTCGAGAACGTCGGTTTCCGCCGCAGCGTTCCATTGTCGCGGCTGCGCGTTGGCGACGTGCTCGAGAACTCGAAGGTGTGGGAGGGCATGACCGCCGCTGACATCAAGCGCATCAGGAAATCCGGGAAGAAAGCCGTCAGGATAAAGGAGGGCGTGCGGTTCGCGCCTGCGTTCCCGCTCGCGCTGCTGTTCACGCTGTACGCGGGCGACGCGATAATGATGGTGCTGAGGTTCCTGGGATAAAACACTATCGCCGGATTAACTAGTTAAAGAATGCAAATTATTTTTTCCTACTTCCTTATCCAAGAGTTCCACAATCCTCAAAAGCTCCTCGTCCGTCACGCTGCGCCTTGCCCCTGAGAACCCTTCGAACTTTTTCTTGTCGTAGCCTTCCATCTGGTACTCCGATGCCTGTATCAGCGTTTCAAGCCTGTCGACCTGTCTGAACAGCTTGCTCTCCTCGGTCTCGCGAGCTTCGACCTCGCGCCAGACCGCAAGGTATTCCTCCTCCAGCTCCTTCGGCAGCAGAGCAAGTATGCCGCGCATCGCCTCGTCCTCCTTCCGCCGCTTCTCCGCCTCGCGGCCTTCGAGCCTGGTCTTCAGCGCGTCCCAGTCGCCGATTACCGACTCGCCAAGGTCGTGCAACAACGCCATCCGCATTATCTTTTCCGTGTCGAGCTTGCGTTTGTCCGAGAGCACCATCGCCATCAGCGCAACGCGATACGAGTGGTCCGCTACGGACTCGCCGTCCTTTATGCCGACGCGCTCGACCCAGCCGGTGCGCTTTACGCGCTTCAGCTTTCCGGCGAACCTGCAGAACTCGATCAGATTTCTGAGATAGTCTTCGCCGGCCACGGGGTTCCCTTCCGTCCTATTTCTTGCCTATGAACTCTATCCCGCCCATGAACGGCCGCAAGGCCTCCGGCACCTTCACAGTGCCGTCCGCCTGCTGGTGTTGTTCGATTATCGCGAGCATCGTGCGGCTCGTCGCGAGCGCGGTGTTGTTCAGCGTGTGCACAAAGCCTGCGACGGGCTTGCCCGCAGCCTCGCGCCAGCGGGCGTTCAGCCTGCGTGCCTGGTAATCCGTGCAGTTCGAGTTGCTTCCGATCTCGCGGAACTGGCCGTCGGCCATCCAGACCTCGGTGTCGTACTTCTTCGCGGCGATGCTTCCGATGTCGCCGGTGCAGACGTTGACGACGCGGTAGTGCAATCCCAAGGCATGGTACAAATCCTCGCTGTTCTTCTGGATCTCCTCGTGTATAGCCCAGCTCTGCTCGGGCAGGCAGAAGACGAACTGCTCCACCTTGTTGAACTGGTGCATGCGGTACAGGCCGCGCGTGTATTTGCCGTGCGCGCCGACCTCGCGGCGGAAGCACGGGCTTATGCCGGCGAAGCATACGGGCAGCTGCTGCTTCTCCAGCACCTCGTCCAGGTACATCGCTCCCATCGGGTGCTCGCTCGTAGCTATCAGGAAAAGGTTGTCGCCATCGATTTTGTACATCACTTTTTCAAAATCGCCCAGGTCCGTCACGCCTTCGTACGCGCGGCGGTTCATCATGAACGGCGGCTCGACGACTGTGAAGCCGCGCTTCTGCAGGAACTCCAATGCGAAGCGCTGTATCGCGAGGTCGAGCATCGCGAGCTGGCCCTTCAGGTAGACGAAGCCGCTGCCCGCGACCTTCGCGGCGCGCTCCTCGTCCATAAGCCCGAGCGCCGTCATGATTTGCACGTGATCCTTCGGCTCGAAGCCGAACTCGGGCGGCTTTCCCACGCGGCGTATCTCGACGTTGTCGTGGTCATCCTTGCCGAAAGGCACGCTCTCGTGGAGCATGTTCGGCAGGTTCATTAAAAGTTGCCTCAATTCTTCGTCTTTCTTTGTTTTAGCATCGAATGTCTTTTTCAATTCTACTGAAATTTTAGATGCTTCTAATACTTTTGAATTTGCTTCTGCCGTCTTCCCTTGTTTTTTAAGTTCAGAAATTTCTATGCTGATTTTATTTCTACTCTCGCCGAATTCGATATATTTTTTTACAAGTTCTTTCCACTTCAAATCTGTCTTAATGGTTTTGTCCAAGAGCTTCAGCTTGTCCTTGTCCTGCCTGCGCTCGATGTTCTGGCGCACCAGCTCGGGCGTCTCGCGGATCAGCTTTATGTCGATCGTTGCAAACCACTCCCTATCCTATAGGTTATAATTCTTCGGCCATTTAGATTAACCTTATCGTTCCTATGCGTCCATTTCCACCTTCACGGCAGTGCCCAGTTTTTTCATCAGGAAATCCGTCATTCCATAGGGCTCGCTTCCTTCTTTCAACACCAGTCGGACCATCTGGTCGTCGCCTGCGAGGAATCCGTAACCAAGAGCGTTCATCTCCGGCGCGTTTTCACTATACAAGGTTTCCACTGTTTTGAATGGGTTCGCCCCACGCATGTACACCTTCAGGTTGATTTGCATTCACTTCATCTCCATTTCTGTTTTTTTCTAAACCTCACGCTAACCTCGTTCCTCAGTTTCAGAAACAGGTTAGCTTTCTTCCAATGTGTCTAGCACATACCAGACGCACTGGAGGAGCTGGAAGAGGACGAGGACATCAAGCTGGAGCTGGACGAAGAGGAAACGCTCGACTTCGAGCTTGCTTGCCCGGCCTTGCTTGACATCTTTCGCGCCTTCCGTTTTGCCTTGAAAATAATTAAAAGGGGAAAGTTATATATCTATATGAAACGCGGCCTACGCGGGCGCGGAAGGAAACCCGGCCTTAAGCGCGAAATAAACTTCTTCACTGCGGTCATGTACGGTGTAGGCTTAATCCTCGGCGCGGGCGTATACGCGCTGATAGGAGAGGCCGCCGGGATGGCGGGCAACTCGGTCTGGCTTTCGTTCACGTTCGGCGCCGTCGTTGCGATGCTTACCGGGCTAAGCTACATGGAGCTGATATCCATGTTCCCGACGTCCGCGGCCGAGTACGTGTACGTAAAGCACGCATTTCGCAACCGGTTGCTGGCGTTCAACGTGGGCTGGATGGGGATACTGGCCGGCCTGATCGCCGCGTCGGCAGTGGCGCTCGGCTTTGCAGGATACATACACGCGCTGTTCGGAGTGCCAGTGGTGCCGGCGGCGATAGGGCTGATAGCGGTGATGTCGTTCGTCAACTTCTGGGGCATGGGGGAGTCGGCAAAGCTGAACGTGGTGTTTTCGCTGGTGGAGGTCGGCGGGCTGCTCTTCGTGATTGCAATCGCGCTGTTGTTCGGGCATTACGGTTCCGTCGACTATCTTGAGATGCCCAATGGCATAACCGGCACGCTGAGCGCCGCCGCGCTGATATTCTTCGCGTACATCGGATTCGAGGAAATGGCCAACATAAGCGAGGAGGCGAAGGCGCCGAGGAAGATGCTGCCGAAGGCGCTGCTTGCATCGGTGATGATAACAACCGTCATATACATAGCGGTTAGCGCGGCCGCCGTCAGTCTCGTGGGATGGGAGCAGCTCGCCGAATCCAAGGCGCCGCTCGCGTTAGCAGTGTCGTCCGTGCTTGGTGAGAGGGCGTTCTGGCTGATGTCGGTCATAGCGCTGTTCGCGACCGCGAACACGGTGCTGATAACGATGATAGTCGGGTCTAGGATGATGTACGGCATGGCGAAGGATGGCTCCCTGCCGAAGCAGTTCGCCATGGTGCACTCGAAGCGCTTCACGCCGTGGGTGTCGGTGGTCGCGGCCATGATTGTGGCCATGGGTTTCGTTCTGCTCGGCCAGATAGACCTCGTCGCCGGCGTGACGGACTTCGGGACGTTCTTCATATTTGTCGTCGTCAACGCGGCGGTGATAGTGCTGCGTTACAGGATGCCGAAAGCCAGACGCGAGTTCACGACCCCCCTGAACATAGGCAAGTTCCCGCTTGTTCCATTGTTCGGTATCGTTTTCGCGCTCATGCTGGCGTCCCACCTCAGCTTCGATGTTATGAGCATAGGCGCGCTGGTCGTGGCTTCGGGCGTTATCGTTTATTTGCTCTACACCAGAAAGGCTGCTGCGCTTCTACGACCTCTGCCTGCGCGTCCGCCGAACGCCTAAATATGAGTGTGCAAAATCCATGTCTGTGAAAAAATACTCCTTCGAACGTCACCTAAAGGCGAAGCCCGTCGAAAGCACCATCAGGCATCTGAGCATGGTCAGGTGGAAATACAGGAACTCCATTTATCTGGTCACTGGCCTGATGATAGCGTACCTGATAATCAGCACTGACAGGTTCGACGCTGTCGTGGCCGGGCTCAGGAACATGCAATATTTCGGCATACTCCTGTCCGGGCTGTTCTACGCCTTCAGCCTCACGGCCGTTCCAGCGACCGCGATATTTTACAAGCTCGGCTCGTCCTTCAACCCGCTGCTCATAGCATGCATAGGCGCGTTCGGAACCATGACTGGCGACTACCTGATATTCCGCTTCGTCAAGGACAACCTGATGGAGGAGCTGAGGACGCTCACTGCGGAGGTTAGCAGCAAGGTGTTCTTCCACAACTCCATATTCTACCGCATATTCCCGTTCTCGAACCTGCTGCTGTCGAAGAAGTTCAGGCTGGCGATGTTCAAGATTGCGAGGTCGAAGACGTGGCGCACGGCCGTGATAGTGCTGGCAGGCGCGGTGATAATGCTCCCGATACCGGACGAGATAGGCGTGGCGATGATGGGAGCCGTGAACTTCAGAACCAAGTACTTCCTGCTGATGTCCTACTGCCTGAACTTCGCAGGCATATTCATGATTGTGTATATGGGCGGGCTTTAGGAAAAGTCCTCACTCCTCCAGGTTTATCCCGATGTGCTGATTCGAGCCCTTTGGCATGATTGTGTGCAGCACTCCGTTGGGCGTCGGCGGCTGTATCTTTCCGTAGAAGAACTCAATCTCATAGTTTTCTAGTATCGAGGATAACGGAGGCACGTACATCAAGGCTTCGCTCGCCTTCGACACACCGCCGTCGAATACTCCTATGCCGTAGGACGTCAGCAGCTCGACCCAGCCGTCCCTCAGCTTCGAGCCTTCGACAATCTCGTTCAGCGGCTTTAATATGTCTATCTTCGCCACCACTTCGAATTCCTTTATTTCGTAGGAAATGCCGAGCTGCTTCGGGTCAGAAAAGTAGTCGCCCGTGCGCTGCTCGTGCCTCAGTTCCGCGAGCGGGGCGTATACGCCGGCCGTGATGGCGTAGCACAGCTTCTTCGGGTTGCTTTCTAGGCCGAGCTCCGGCATCAGGTATGCTTTGACGAAGTAGCTTATTATCACGTCCTCGCCGCCGGCCTCGGCGATCTCCTCCGCGAACGCCTCTATATATCCGTCTTCCCTGAAGTAATCGAAACGCGTCCGGTCGCCCATTAGTCTAAACGAGGAGTCAAGGGATTTAAACGTAGCTGAAGTGCGCGTCGTTCACCGCGTTACCTGCGTCTGCTTCACGGTCTCGTACAGCTCGCGTGCTTTCTTGTTCTTCTCGAAGTGCTCGCGTATCGGCCTCACCGCAGCGTCGAGCGCAACCGCAGTCCCGGCCTTGAGGTCCATCGGATGCAGCTTGCCCTCGCGGAACACGCGTTCGAGCTCGTCGTACGACTGCACCTCGAGGTCTCCGCCGAACTTCGCCGGCCGCTTGAAGAGCATCGCGTCCTGCTTGCGGAAGACGATGTACTTGCAGTACTCCAGTACTGGATTCCCTTCGACCTGCTTCTCCGGGCAGAACGCCGTGTTCAGCTTGCGCGCTATCTCCTCGGCGCTGTCGTGCACGAATATCGCAGTGTCGGGCTTGCTCTTGCTCATCTTGCTGCTGATCTCGACGTCGAACGCCTTGTTCTCATCCAGTCCGTCAGGCGCCTTCGCGCCCTCGAGCCCCATGAGCATGTGGTGCGACACTACGACGGGCTTCCACCATCCGAGCTTCGGCCCCACCTCGCGCGCCAGCATGTTCGCGCGGCGCTGGTCCAGGCCGAGCTGGCAGATGTCCGCCTTCAGCCAGAAGATGTCCGCGGTCTGCATCATCGGGTAGAACAGCAGCGCGGTCTGCTTCAGGTCGCCCGCGGTCCTGCCCATTATCGACAGGCACCGCGTGGCGCGCTGCACTGTCGTGTTCTTCGCTATAAGCACGACCTTCTTCCAGTACTCTGGATCGGCGACGGCCTCGCTCGTCCACTTGACGCTTATGCTCTTCGAGTCCATCGGTATGCCCGCGGCCTTCCACACCTCCACGAAGTAGCGGCCGCACTGCTGTATCTTCTCCATGTCGCCGCCGAGCTTGTTGTTCAGCCACGCGAACCAGTCCGCCACCCACAGTGTGAAGTGCACGCCCGCGTCTATCATGTCCTGCACGTTTATCGCGCGGAACACGCCGAACGCGATGTGCGCTAGCCCGCTAGGCTCGAAGCCGTCGTATGCGATCGGGTGCTGCTTCTGCTCGAGCAGCTGCCGCAGCTCTTCCTCTGTTATTATCTCCTCGCCCACGCGCCCGATCAACGCCATCCTGGTTTCTACGTCCATGTAAACCCCTCGCAGCGAGTTTGCTTATTCCTTATTCTGTCTTTCCAAGGGTTTTAATATGATTTCTGCGGCGCGTAGCACGGGTGCACGCTCCTGCCAATCGCATCCATGTCCACGCCAGCATCGAGGCGCGCGAGCAGTCCCGGATGATTCCTTTCCATGTAATCGCGCAGCTCTTCGCCGGCGTCCATGTTTATGATTATGCTCCTGTCCCACGGGTGGGCGTTGGCGATTATCCGCTGACCGCCGTTCAGGTAGACCACGACGCTGCCGGCGAACCCCTCAATGCCGACGACCATTCCGGGCTTCGTGAGCTCGTACACGATCGAGGCCAGCTTGCCGTCGCCGTTCAGCGACTTCTTTATTTCAGTGACATCCATTCTTTTCATATCCTAGTACCTCCCTTAATCCCTTTCTCCGAGTTGTATTTTCCGCTGCCGAACACCTTCTCGGCCTCCTTGATGAAGGCAGCCGTGTCGGCCTCGGTCGAATACAATTCCCTCATCCCCCCATCCATCCTTTCGAAGCCGACCAGTTTCATCGTTTGGTCGACGCCGGGGCAGACGTATCCCATCCCCGCAGCTGGCAACGGCGCCCCTCCGAACTTCCCGCGGTTATTGAACATTCAATCAACCTCCGTTCGTTTTTGCATACGCTCATTTGTTCGGGTTGTAAAAGCCCGGACCTCTCAACTTATCTACTGGTATCTTTTTTCTGACCTCCGTGCTCAGCGCATTGCTGTACGCGGTCCTTTCCTCCTCGGTCATAGGCTTGCCTTGCAGGCCGTGGCCGTCCTTGCTGTATTCCATGTTCCAATCCTCCGTTCGTTTTTTTTACGTGTTCGCGGCCGGGACGCAGCTTCATGCGTGCGTCGTGGCAGCGCCTGCGGGATTCGCGGGTTCCGTCCGCGGAGAACGAGGAGGACGCCGGACCGAAGAATGTCATTCGGTGTCAGTTGGCAGCCGACCGGCGTACACCGCCGAAATCCGAGGAACAGGATCCGCGGGATCAGCAGCGCGCGTAGCCGAGATAGCGCTCAAAGGAGCGCCAGAGCGGCATATACGTCGCATTACAGGACGCGATGATGCCGTGCGGCTTCGCTTCGAACACGTCTGCTGACATTCCGACCTTTCCAATATTATGCACGGTCGAGTTTTTAAACCTTCGGCACGCTCGCAACTTTATCTCTTGGACTGACAATTTATTTTATGGTCAAGCTGACTTTCCTCGGCGCGATAAACGACATCGGCGCGTCCGGGCTGCTGGCGGAGACGGGCGGGCAGCGCGCCGCGCGCATGGTCTTCGACTACGGCTCGGACGTGCAGGAGATACCGCAACGGTTCCCGCAGGCGGTGAGAGGCAGCATAGACGCGGCGTTCCTGTCGCACGCCCACCTCGACCACTGCGGCGGGCTGGCGCTGCTCTCCAAGCGCGCCTCGTTCCCCATATACTCGCTGTCCGTGAACAAGCAGCTGGCGGAGATGCTGCTCGAGGACTCGCTGAAGATCGCGCGCAACGAGGGCGTCAACCTGCCGTTCAACAAGGACGACGTGCACCGGACGATCAAGCATTTCTCACCGATGGAATACAAACAGCCGGTGTTCGTGGGCGGCGGCAAGGGCGGCGAGCGCGTGACGGCCGTGGCGTACGACGCCGGCCACATCCCGGGAAGCATGATGGTCTTCGTGGACTTCGGAGGCGAGGGCTACGCCGCGACGAAGACCAGGTCGAAGCGCTGCCACAACATGCTTTACACGGGCGACTTCAACACCAGCAGCACGCGGCTGCTAGCGCACGCGGACACCGAGCTTCCGGAGATAGACACGCTCATCATGGAAAGCACCTATGCGAACCGCGACCACCCCGACCGCGAGGAGGAGGAGAAGAGGCTGGTGCGGCTCGTTGAAGCCACCATCGACGACGGCGGCATGTCGATCATCTCGAACTTCGCGACCGGCCGCACGCAGGAGATACTGCTGATACTGAACAAGTACGGGATCGACTATCCTATCTACATGGACGGCATGGCCAGGAAAGCAACGACGATAATCAACACATACCCGCGGCTGATGCGCGACCCGACCGAGCTCGACAAGGCGCTGCGCAAGGTGCGCTACATCAACAACGAGCAGGACCGCAAGCGCGCGATCAATGCGCCTGGCGCGATCCTTACGACGAGCGGCATGCTGAACGGCGGGCCGGTCGTCTGGTACATCAAGAAGCTCTACGACGACACGCGCAACGCGCTCATACTGACAGGCTACCAGGCCGAGGGCACGGCCGGGCGGACGCTGCTGGACACCGGACGCTTCGTGCTCGAGGACGAGCGCGAGAAGCTCAACCTGCGAATGCGCATGCAGGTCAGCCGCATGGACTTCAGCTCGCACTGCGGGCGGGCGCAGCTGCTCGAGTTCGTCGAACGCGTCAGGCCGCGGCGCGTGTTCTGCATGCACGGCGACGACACGCCAGCGTTCGCCGAGGAGCTCCGACGCAAGGGCTTCGACGCCATCGCGCCCACGCCGAACAACCGCACGTTCGACATCTAGGCTGCGCGGTCGTGTGGTTTCTTAAGGATTATAAAACTGTTACCACTAGGCAGTAACGTTTATATACCCCTTCTAGCCATAGTAACCATTAGCAAGTGGCAACAGGTGCAGAACGATGCCCATACACGAACAGCTGGCGACGTGCGCCGAACAGTACAGCAGGTGGAAGCGCCTGGCGCTGGACGCGCAGTCGCTGCCTGCGGTGAAGGAGTGCCTCGAGAAGGCCATGTTCTGGATGGAGCTGCAGAGCTCGTTCGTGGCACTGTGGAGCGTCGAGCGCGCGATGGGCGATGATCCTTCTGTGAAGCGCAAGCTGATAGTCGCGAAGAGCAACCTCTCGAGGAAGCTCGCGGACTATGCGCAGAAGACGCTCGACGAAATCGGATGGAGGTAGGATGACATGACAGACTTGTACGTAGCGTTGAGAAACATATTGATCAAACATGAAAAAGTGCTGCCTATGTTGATTCCGCAGGAAAAATTGATTGAGCTGCAGACAAGGTATCTTGGAAGAAGCACTCCGCCTTTCGAAAGCGTCTTGGTAAGGGATGTCCGGTATATGAGGAACATAGGGGCTGAGTTGTAAGCATAGGTTTGGATTGAAACGAAGTTTCAAAAGCAACGGGCGTAACTGCAATGGCAGGCGGGCGCGTCCGTGTGCAAAGCATTTTTCCTCGCGAATACAATATAGTATAAATGGCAGCCAAGAAATCCAAGCCTAGGGCCAGGAACCCGCCGGCAAAGCAGGCGAATCCGAAGCCGGCCAAGCGGCCGCGCAGGAAGGTAGTCTTCATCGTAGTGGACGGCCTGGCGGACGTCGTGAAGGCCGGGAAGAAGACGCCGCTGCAGGCCGCGACGAAGCCGAACATCGACTGGATGGCCGCGAACGGCACCAACGGCGAGCTGGAGCCGATAAGCGCGTTCCTGTGGAAGGGCATCGACCAGAGGGGCGTGAGCCAGTACGCCAACGTGGAGCTGCTCGGGTATTCCGCAGAACGCTACCCGCTGGGCCGCGGGCCGCTCGAGGCCGTGGGCGCCGGCTTGCCGTACTGCAACGGCCACCTGGCGCTGCGCTGCAACTTCGCGAGCGTGTCGCCTGACGGCAAGGTCGTGGACAGGCGCGCCGGCCGCGCGGCATACGGCCTGAACGAGCTGGCACGCTACGTGAACGAGCGCGTGCAGATAGCCGCGAAGCACGTCTTTATGCGGACTTACGGCCACCGTGCCGTACTCATCATCCAGGAGCCGCTGTCCGACAAGATCGAAGGCAACGACACGGCCGAGGGCAAACCCGTTGGCAAAGTGCGGCCGCTCGCGCCCGATGCCGAGCGCTCGGCGCAGCTCGTTCAGGAGTTCGTGGACAAAGCCCGCGGCGTGCTCGAGTTCCACCCGAAGAACTCCGAGCGCATAGAGAGGGGCCTGCCGCCTGCGAACTACCTGCTCGTCAGGCAGCCCGGCAATGCAATCCCGACGCTTCCGAACTTCGTCAGGCGCTGGGGCATACGCAACGCCGTGTGCATAGCGGAGAACGGCGTTATGAAGGCGACGTGCATGCTCGCCGGCTTCGGCAGCGTGAACGTGCCCGAGTTCGAAGGCGCGTCCGCGGACGAGAAGGCGCTGGACTTTATCTTCGACAGCATAGACTCCGCGCTGGCGGAGTACGACTTCGTTTACGCGCACATCAAGGGCGCGGACGAGGCTGCGCACGACCGCGACCCGGCGAGGAAGCGCAAGATAATCGAGGCGATGGACAAGCGCCTTGCGGGCTTCAAAAAGTTCAACGGCACGCTCGTCCTCACGGCCGACCATGTCACGTCCAGCCTGACGGGCAGGCACGAACCCGGGCCCGTGCCCGTGCTGGTGTACGGCAAGCGCCGGGACGGGGTGAAGAAGTTCGACGAGCTGTCCGCGAAGAAGGGCAGCCTCGGCAGGCTGAGCGGACACGACCTGATGAAGCACATACTCTGAGAGGCGATTAGGATGAGAGTCGTCGGGATATGCGGGAGCCCGCGGGAAGGCAACTGCGAACTGCTGCTGCGCGCGGCGCTGGACGCGGCGAAGGACGCAGGCGCAGAGACGGAACTGGTGCTGCTGCGCGAGAAGCATATAGGCTACTGCGACGGATGCACCACGTGCGAGACCGGCGGGGAGAGCGAAGGCGAGTGCCACGTGGAGGACGACATGCAGCCGTTATACGGCAAGCTCGAGCAGGCCGACGCGATACTGCTCGCCTCGCCGAACTATTACAGCAACGTCTCCGGCCGGATGAAGAGCTTCATGGACAGGATGCTGGTGTTCTACAGCCCGCGCAAGGAGAAGCTGCGGGGCAAGCGGGGCGGGCTGATAGGAGTCGGCGGCGAGAACGGGAAGCCTGCGATCGACGCGATGAAGGTGCTCTTCTCCGCGAACGACATAGCGCTTGTCGGCACGGTCGACGCGTCGGCAAGCGGCGCAGGCGATGTCGCTAAGGACAAGGAAGCGCTCAAATCAGCGGCGGAACTTGGCAGGAAGCTTGCACAGTAGAGTTCGTTTATTTCCTGAGGGAAACCCAAATTAGGATTGGTGCTCCGATGCTCGTGCGCGGACTGAGGATACGCAAGATTCTGGCGACGAACGCGCAGCCTACGATAGAAGTCGAGCTGAAGACCAAGGCGTGCGAGGTGCGCGCATCCGTGCCGATGGGCACGAGCCGCGGCAGCCACGAGGCGGTCGCGCTGCCAGTGGACGACGCGATGCGCAAGTTCGCGCTGATATCGCGGCATTTCAAGACCGAGCAGTTCTACGAGCAGTCCGAGGTGGACGCGCTGCTGCACGCCATCGACAAGAGTTCGGACTTCCGCGAGATAGGCGGCAACCTCGCGCTGGCGATATCGTCCGCATTCCTGAAAGCGTTCGCGGCCGACAAGGATGTGGAGCCGTTCGAGTACGTATATGCGATTGCGGCGCGCAAGGCGAAGGAGGATGCCGACAGGGCTATGCAGCCGCTGCCCGCGCCGGAACAGAAGCAGCGGCCGAAGGTTACTATGCCGATGCCTATGTGCAACGTCGTTGGCGGATGGAAGGGCAAGTCGGGCGCCGGCCAGTCGGACATCCAGGAGTTCATGCTCATGCCAGTCAGCCAGTCGTCGTTCGCGGGATCGGTCGCGAACATCGCACACGCGTACAACGAGGTGGGCGACGCGCTCGCCGACGCGGACGCAGGATTCACGTACGGCCGCAACCTCGAGGCCGCGTGGACTACGAAGCTCGGCATCGGCCAGATACTGAAGTTGCTGACGCCGATCGCGGGCAACCGGATGCTGAGGCTCGGGCTGGACCTCGCCGCGTCGAACCTGTGGAACGGCCGGCAGTACGCTTACACGCAGGGCGTGTTCCACATCACCGACTCGGGCGACATCCGGATGGAGGAGAAGCTTATACGCACGGAGCAGCTGGACTTCGTGGAAGAACTGACACGCCGCTTCCCCATAGCGTACGTCGAGGACCCGTTCGAGCAGGAGGATTTCGTCTCCTTCGGCGCGCTCACGCACAGGCTCGGCAGCCGCGGCGTGCTAGTGGCCGGCGACGACCTCTATGCAACGAGCGCCAGCAGGCTGCAGCAGGGCATCGACATCAAGGCGTCGAACGCGGCCATAGTCAAGCCGAACCAGTGCGGGACGATAAGCGACACCATGGCGTTCGTGGCGCTGGCGAAGAAGGCAGGCATGCGCACGGTGATGTCGCACCGGAGCGGCGAGACCGAGGACACGATCGCGGCACACCTGGCAGTCGGGCTCGGCTGCGACTATGTGAAGTTCGGCATCGGCGGGGAGCGCGCTGCGAAGCTGAACGAGCTGGTGCGCATAGAAGAGAAGCTTCTCTGAATCTTCCTAACGGTGGTAGCGCAAAGGATAAAAAATTAGATTGGCAATAATCCTCTATGGACATTGCAGCTTTTGTTCCTGCCAATACCGACATGCCAGTTCTTTCTCCAAGGGACGTCGACACATTCGGTTCATCGCTGAACGAAATATGGAAGGGCACGGTGTACGAACACGAACCTCCGAATTTCATAAGCACGTCCCAATACTTCGCAGGCGCTGTACACTCCTCGATAAAAGACGCTGACTTGTTCAACTTGGGCGTGCAGATCGCCTTCGGACTCATGATGTGCTATAACGGCGTAGCCACTCCAGAGTTCAGGGATTTCGACCAGGACTATGCGCTCTCCCTATCGAACACTATAGGTTCCTTCAATACCAAGAGGAGGAAGCACCAGGAAAAAAACGGTTATGACGGTGACGACTATTATCTGTTGACAGGCAATTATTACGTCGCGTTGACCATGAGCCGACCAGACATACATTTGGTAAAATCGTCGCTGGAGAAGACGCTGAACAGGAAGGTAAATTCCCTCGACGCTCTGAGGGAGATTTCGATATTATACGCCGGCCTGGTCGAGTCAAAGATATGCACTTTGCGCGATTGTGATACTCCTGGAACCGTCTGAACGCGTCAGCCACCGACTAGACGGGTTTTGCTAAAGCATTTATACGCTGCGTTTGAATTGGAGAATATGAACGCATTGTTCGTCGCGCTCGGCGTCGTGGACATCCTCGCAGGCGGCGTGCTGTTCGCAGAGCCTGCCTCGGCCGTCAAGATACTGGCCGCGATGATGCTTACCAAGGGCGCAATCACCGTGGTGCGCGCGCTCGAGCACTACTGAGCGCCCGAGCTGTACGTGCGCTTCCTTAGAAAGAGATACCCAGAACGCCAGACCGCTCGTTCACTCGAGCTCCTTCAGGACCTTGCTTGTTATGTTCGCGAACCCGCCCATGGGTTCCGCGATGGACTCGCCGCACTTCCTGCACACGACCTTGCTAGAGGCCTTGTTGAAGACTATGTTCTTCTCCCCGCATTTCATGCACTCGACCTCGAGGAACTTGCTCGTAGGCTCCCTTACCTTCCTGTTAGCTGTCATATGTGACTACCCCTTGCGTTCCTGCTTGCTATCCTTGCTCGTTATCTCGAACTTCTTCGACCTGAAGCCCTTGCCGTGTATGTGCTTGAACCCGCACACGCCGCACTTGAAGCGCAGGTCCGTGCGCTTGGTCGGCTTCTCCCGTCCCTTCGGGTTCTCCTTCGGGAAGCTGTGGTACCCTTCCATCTTGCGCAGGAAGCGCCTCTGCCCGACGGCCATCTTGCGGCGCGTGTGGCGCTTGGACTGCTCGACCGAGTGCTCGGTGTGCTTGTTGCACTTTGGGCAGTAAATCCTGCTGCGTTTCGGATAATGCATATGCATCACTTATCCTATAAACTCCTCTTGAAACCTTTTTGACGTATTTTTTATTAATCATATACCTTAATAAAGAATAAATATCTCGCGATTTAGATTTGAATAGCTTCTTTAAGTTTTTTGGAGTAATTGTATCTGGGTGGTTTTTGATTAAAATATTGGACATATTTTTGTTTCTTATCTGACCATATAATTTACATTCCCTTCTTGCGGCGTTTTGCAATGCGGTACCCTTCTTCCATAGGCCAAGTTCCTTCCGTCCTGCTGAAATTTTATTCAGGTCTTCGTTATATTTTTTCAGGCCAAGAGTGTTGAGTTCCACTTTGTACATTTTTATACGTTTTTTACACCAGTCGTTTTTATCGAAGTAACTTCTTACAGCCCCGCGATTATAACCAAGGGAATCTATTAATCTGGCAACATTTTCAACGATACCTTTTCCCTTCATCCTAATCGTAAGCTTGCTAGTGCATACGGAGCCCTCGTCATCGACTATGGCGTTCAATACCTGGATTCTGAATGGTTTTGGAATAAGCAGACACAATTTAAGAAACTTTGTTCGACTGAATTTTTCTACATCCAACCCCACGCAGGCGCAAACTATTTTCATTATAATCTTGGCTATAGTTATTTTCTTCGCTGTGTTGTTTCTGCTGGATTTAAGACGTTTCCCAATTAGTAGCTTTTGTACAAGCTGCAGATATCTAACGTCAGTTTGCGTCCATGAAAAGGACGTATAGTCTCTCTTATAGCAGCAGCCGTCTCCTATTATGTGAGCGGCTGTTCTTATATGGAGAGGCGTGACTAGTACAGGAAAAGTTATTTTATAACCCTTTGAGTACGGGCCATCGGTCCAACTAGTTATATGCTTTTCAAAGTACTTTTTTCTGATATTGGCATGTTTCAATAATTTGAGAAGCAAATCAACGCGTTTGTATTTTTTATGCAAAAGCCTGTGATGGTAGTCGGAGAACCCGAACAGCTTTTCCGCTTTATACAGGCTTCCGTATTTTTCAATCAGTTTTTGCCTGAACTTGTTTCTTAGCTCTTCGTCCACTTTAACGAAGCCGTTCATTTGCCATGCATGCGCATAACGCTTGTACATTGTTGTTCATTAAAATTACCACATTGAAATATATTTGCCACTTTGGTGAGTGAACTTCCGTAGAACTTATTTATTTATCGTGAACTCCTCGACTATGTTCTGCTGCAGCAGCACGATCCTGTTCTCCTCGGGCAGCTTGGATATGTCGCCCTTCTTGAACGGGCCGTAGCTGCGCATGTCCGAGCCCACGAACGCCGGCACCTCCTCCTTGAACACGACCAGCCCGAGGTTCTCCATCGAGCCCGCGCCAGATGCCTCGGGAGTGACGAGCGTGTCGAGTATGCGCTTGCGCCTGTCCTTCACCAAGTAAACGACCTGGTCGAAGAAGCTCGTCTCCTCCTCCGTGAGGTTCTCCGGCGGTATGCGCGTGCGCGCCGCTATCAGCGCCAGGTTGAATATCTTGCGCTCGCGGCGGTTGAAGATGTCCTCTGCCAGGCGCTCGACCTGCTTCGTCTCCAGCCCGCTCTTGCGGCTGTCGGTATCGCGCTTGTGCTCCAGGTACAGCCGCACGGCGTCATAAAAGCCTTCGGGCAGCTTCGTGAGCTTCGGCACGCGCTGCTCCTCGCGCTGTATCCTGCGTATGAGGTCGAACGATATGGCGTTCGGATTCTCTGTTTTGACGTCCTCTGGCAAGAAAACACCCTCAGTTAAACATAGTCGGGCAAAGGATAAAAAAGGCTATAGGCGGGCGTTCAATCCGCGGAAGTCTTCCCGGTGGTGTAGTGCGCAATCAGCTTGTCGTACTCACCGTCGTCGTACTCGAGAGAGTACCCGACTCTAGCTATCGCTATCCTGAGCATGTCGAACGCCTTGTAGCGCGTGACGATTCTCTTTTTCGCGGTGTCGACGAACACGGACGCACTCGCGGTGTACTCCCTGCCTTTGGGGGTCCTGTTCATAAGATTTTCGAAAACAACGTAGGCCAGGTCCTTGGCCAGAGGCTCGTAACGGCCGACCTTTGCAGCCATCGCGGCAGCTATGCGTTCCACCTCGGCCTCAAGTAAGTCTCCGACGGTGGGTTGCGTCGCCTCGCCGTCGTTGTATAGTGCTCGTATACGGTCGGCCGGTTCCTCCATATGCATCGCCCCGAAGGAATCGTCCGCGAAAAAGGAATCGACTCATTTTCCGCTTGCTGCTTTCGGCTGATAATCTATTCTTCCCGACATTTTTAAAGACAGGCGTCCCGTATCGCACGCCAGTCCGCCTACGGCCGCACGACCTGCGCCGCCCTCGTCCACTTCGGGCCGATGGGCCTGCCCTTCTGCCTCTTCGCGCCGGCCGGCTTCGGCTGGACCTTCGCCTCGCGCCGCATCCTGCGGAACGCATAGTTCACGGGGTTTTTGATCGTTATCTGGCCCGCGGCTTTCGCCCCGGCCGTGCACGTCGCGTCGGGCTTGCACACGCCGAAGCTTGTGTAGAAGTTCTCGTTGTCGCAGTTCGGCGGGAGCAGCGTGCGCTGCTGCATCACGTGCCACCGCAGCTGCGTGCGCAGGTAGTTCGCGGGCAGCGGCGGGTAGTTGTGCGCGTTCCACTCTGACAGGCGCTTGTCGACCTCGTCCTGCGTCCATCCCATGTTGCGCAAAAAGTTGATGAGTATGAACAGGCTCCGCTTCTTGCCGTCCGCGACGCCTTTGAATATCGCGTGCACGCACGGCGGGAACTGCGGCTCGGCGAAGCGCATCAGTTTCTCCGGCTGCTTGTTCTGCCGCGGCAGAGCCTCGAGCTTCTCCTTCATGTGCGTGGCCGCCCAGTCGAACGCTTCGACCACGAGAGCCTCGGCCTCGCGCCGCTTTACATCGCGGTCCACGAACCTCCCCGCGACCTTCGCCTTCTCCGGCGCCGCGTCCTCCTTCCTGAAAGCGTCGAGCTGCTCGATCCTTATCGGCAGGCTGACGAGCAGCGATTTCTCGTGCAGCGAGTATGGCAGGCGGAACATGTGGCGCGAGCTGAAGATGTCCATGCTCGCGATTTTGAACGGCTCGATGCCTTCGTCGCTCACGATGTCGGCCGCGTTCTTCCCGGCCTTCTCCGCGAGCTCGGCGGGCGTCGCGAACGAGAGCAGCGCGTCCCGCAGCGGCTCGGTCGTGTACCACTTCAGGTACTCGAGTATCTTCTGCATCGCTTCCGGGTATTGCAGCACGATCGGCTTCATGTCCACGCTCTCGGGCAGCGATTCGAAAGGAACGGCCATGTGGAACGACTTGCCGCCCGTGTACTTCAGGCCGATGCTGGTTATGCCGTGTTCCTTCAGCGCAACAGCGAATGCCTTTACAAATATTTTCGCAAGGTCAAAGTCCTTGATGTCGACGTCTATCAGCACGTCCCAGCCGGCGCGCAGGCCGTCGAGCTGTTGCCGCGTCTGACCCGCCTCCAACTGCATCGGCTGCTTCCAGCGCTCCACGCTGCCGTGGAACGACGCCGCGCCGTCGCGCACGGCCTGCTCGATGTCCGCAGGATACTGCAGCATATCGGGCCGCCTGCCGAAACGGCCGTCGCGCAGGACTGACACTATCTCGCGGTTGCGCCCGGCTTCCAGCAAGGCCGTTTGCACGTCCGGCCGAGAATAGTAAGCTTGCAACGTACGGAAACCTTCGTCTGCCACGTTAACCCTCAAGAATTATTTGAAGGGTTGGATTTAAAAGCGGTTTGCGGAGTGAGGTTCCGCTGTAGCGCCGCGCATCTTCGCGCGCATGGAAAGCATCGCTGCGACGATGACGGCCAGAACCAATGCTGCGGCGATGACGTAAACTATGTTGAGCTCTCCGAAGCCGATCCACCAAGGCGGGCTTGTGAATTCGCCGGTGCTTATCTGCGCCTCCTTTCCGATGACGGCGAACTGGGACGATTCTGTAATTGTCGTGTAACCTTCCTTAGACACCATGGTCATCAAGGTATACGTTCCTGTTTCGCCAGCAGTTATGTTTGCTGGCAAATCCAGATTCCTTATCTCCCCGTTCGGAAGCTTGAGAGATGATGTCACGAGCACGTCGGGCACGCTAGATTCGTAATCTATGTAAATGTTATATCCTTTTACGAACACCTTCGACCTTTGATTACATCCATGGTCCTCGCACACCACTGTGTTGAAATCAAATATTGGAGTAGTGCTTATCGAAAAGAATTTTTCTTCAGTCATCTCTAACGGGCTGAGTACTCTTATTCCGGATTTGCATTTTTGGGGTCCAAACGAATCGCTCACTTTCATATAGTTGTATGAGCGCGAAGCAGGTTGCCCCGCCTCAATGAGTATGGACTCTATGTTGTACGCAGGGTTCGGGGCGCTTGGGCAAATCACATACGGCACATATGTCAACTCTTCGTTAATTGGTGATAATAACGTATAGTTGAAGTAAACAATCTCGCCGGTTGTGAAGCTCTCCTTAACGTCGATGGCGATGGTCAAAGCTGCCACATTTTGAAGAAACAATGGAAACACCACCGCCGTTGCGAATAGTGTAATTATGACTACGTCGGCTTTCATTCTAGCCCCACCTCGAATGTCGGATCTCCGTACAGGAGATAGTCGGCTTTGAATATATCGAATTCGTTGCCAAGTTTTTGGGCAATTTTTCCCAATGGAACTGGGCTTGCAGATATCATATCCGTGACCACGTTTGCGTACTTTACCACATTGCTATTTTCCAGCTTATAGCTAAGCCAGCTGACTCCAGAAGCTCCTATGTAGCCCGTAGCTCCCTTTCGAATGAACCAAGCGCCGAGCGTCGTGCCTCGACCACGCTCGAAATCGTTGGTCGAACAGGCGTCTGCTATTGAAAACGTCTGCGACAGTTGCGGGATATCAGCGTAGTTTAGCACTTCAGGCCAATCGCTCGGGGAACCGTGGTCGTCATACGTTATGATGTGTTTGTTTTCAAAGACTGACTTGCCTACCGTGTATGACGTCTCTGGCAGTGTGGTGCAAGCGCCCGTTTTTTGGTCGGTCAAACAAATCCAATCTTTGTTAATAGAGACCATCTTATCTCTCACTTTAGAAGCGGATTCTCTGGATTGCTCAATCGAAGTGCCTATGGACAAACCTGTGGATTTTTTGTAACGTATCTGGTCATCGTATAAAACTCTAGATATGTAAGAACTCGTGTCGCTCAACGTTAGCCCGTATATCCTTCCGACCATCATTTCAAAATCCTTCTCCGTTTCTGGAGACTTTATTTTTTGAGGTACGGACCAGCCATCGGCTCCGCGTATTGTAAGCAGCGGCGTGGATCCTTCAAATTCGAGTGTGCCAAAAAGTAAGTAATACTTGTCCTGCCCGTTTATGCTACCGAACGAACTCAGGAAGGGGTTATAAATTTTGTATTCGTTGATATCATTTATTATATCTTCCTCGGGCACTATTACGGTTCCATCGAGTTTCAAGGCCATATAGTATGGTGCTGGGAGTCCCATACCCTCAACAGTTTTAACGCCGTTGCCGAACACATGTATGTTTTTTTCGCTGTCCATAGAAATGTCCAATATCTCATAGATGGTCGATTGTATTTGGATTTTTTTCCAAGCACCATTTACATAAATGTTAAAAGTATTTTCGCCTTCGGGGTCGTTGTACAGCTTAATTAATGCCGTCAATCCGCCGTTCGAGTCTGACGTGACTGCAAGATCTGAGTAATCCCCGTAATATAACGTGGAACTTCCAATGGAGTTTCCAGTATGGTCGAATTTGGCCAGTTCGAGGGTTAAAGAATTTGACTTCGAATCGGCGGCATCCGGGGTATAAAGTCCCTGCCATAGCACGTTTATGCCGTCGTTCGTTGCCACCATTTTTGGTCTGATTTCTATCAAAGATGGACCAATTTCATACAAGTCCTTTACGAACACGACTTTACCATCCTCTATTTTTGAGAAATAATTGACGTATTTTTTTACATCCGGTTTGTAGGCTTTCCATGCCAAAAATACGTTTCCGTTATTGTCTAATACCATTTCTGGTCTATCAATTGGGTCATATTCGCCAGCAATGACAGTTTCAGCAAGTACTTCCTTGTCAGTTCCAAGTTTTATGTACATCAGCTTAATTTTATCTCCATTCAACCTTTGCCCTCGGAAAGACATATGCACGTTGCCATTAGAATCGACTTTTATGGCCGGAGAATAAACATAGCTGCAGTCCTCGCAAACATTCGTAGGTTTGCCCCATTCCTCAGATTTGGTGTCGTACGTTTGATACAACAATGCTCCTCGTTTGTTTATTCGGACGGCCCAGGCGATATGCGCGACCCCGTTCGAATCCACGTCTACGCTAGACTCTAGCGACTCAGTAAAATGGTTGTCTGACGCGGCATAGAAATTGTCTGTAGATTGCTTAAGCATAAACCAAGAGTCATATGGATTGCATACTTCGTTGAAAGACTGCGGTATCGCATTGGGAGCCGATATTATTGTCAATGACTGTGGAGTAGTTGGGAAAGAGCCGACTTTATCCTTTACAAAACTGTCCGTTTTGTCTATTTTGTCGATGAGCGAAGCGAAGTTTTCACAATTCGTATCCGTTGTGGTCTGCTCGAGACCTATGGAATATATCACTTCGTGCTTAGCCGATGCCAATATAGGCGCGGCCAGCGAGGTTTTCCCGTACAACTGGGAGATGGCGAAGGAGCTCCTTTCTGGTTGGAAGTTTTCAGAGTTAAACACGCCCAGGTCGGACGGGTTCACAAGTATCATTTTCGTGGTTCCGGTCATTTTAACGTATTCCACCTGCAGCTCTGGGATTGAAAAACTTTTGACTTCCCTGGCAAACCTGTTTACATACTGCGATGCTTCTGGGTCCAGTCCGCCCACTATGTAAATCTTACTATCTTCTATAAAGTCTATGTAATCTTCAATGTTGTTCCCGTTGACGAAAAAGACCGGTGCGTTTATGTATGACGCAAAAGTGGAAGCCACGAGGCCAGCTTCGTAATTGTTGTAATCGACCAAGACGGCCGTGCCAGCCGATTTCCAGAAAGAACTGTACTGCTCCGGATACAGCCTCCGTATGTTACCTTCCTCTATACCAGCACCGAATTCTGGTTTTGCAATAAGCAGATTGTCGAGTTCTTTTGGCGTGTCGCCGACGATGTACGTCCTATCTACAGGCGCGTATTGCTGCATGAAATAAACAACGGAATCGGCATCGAACTTGCCCCCAGCCGGCACAGATACAACCTTGAATTTGAATGCCCCACAAGACGCTCCCACGTTCGGTGCTATGATTGGAACAATGCTGCTTGATTCGGCTTCATCAGGCCCGACGAGTTGCAAGTACTCTTTATATGGCCAGTCCTCAATCTTAACGCTTTTAATTTTGACATCCGACGTGCCTGGATTGGAGCAAGCCAAACTCAATGTCACTTCTTCGCCAAGAGTCGCCTTTTGTGGAGTGAACTGGGCATCGTACACATAGAATTCTGACATTGACGAATACGATTTAGAATAAATGACATGTTTGTCATTTACCAAGACAGATAATTGTTCTGGAGGAAAATCGAGGAACACTATCGCGTTGTCCCCACTTTCCTCATGGTAAATGAGCATCGGCTTCTTGCTTACGCTCCCGTCTTCGTTCGTCCATACGGCAACCGGCACGAGCGACAGCACGCTGCGCCAGTCCCTGTCCGATACCAAGAAGACGGTCTTGGCCGTATACTTGGACGCGTCCTTCTCGTTCTTCGGCAGCTCCGCCTGCTTGATCTCGAACGAGAAGGCTTCCGGCCCGGCCCAGTTGTCGGCCCCGTCCTGGCACTTTACGAAAACCGCATACGTGCCCGCGTACTTCATCCTTCCCATCGAGAAGCTCACAGTCTCGGCTTTGCTGTTGTAGGCGCCGTCCGACGCCTGCATATCCGAATACGTTCCGTCTTTGCCGACGACCGCGACCACGGCTTTGCTCACCACGCCGCTTTCGCTCGCATCCACAGCCAGCAGGCTGACGGTTAGCCCGGGTTCGAGCGTCTTGGCCTCGCCCCTGTTCAGCACCGACGTTTCAATCGTCCTCCCGTCGTCGTCCACGACTCTTATGGTCGCCCAAATTCCTGTGGCGCCGGTATCCGCATATACTGCGTATTTCCCATACGCCAGCCTGGCCGTGCTGCTGATTTCTCCGACTGTCGGCGCAGCAATCTTGCACATCTTTATTTTCGACGATTCGTCCGTCGCCTGAGCTTTGATCGTTATAGCATCGCTGGGTTTCGGATTCGCGGGCGAGACCTCCATCTTCGATATCTTCGGCGGGATCTTGTCCTGCGAAGGCGTCCAGCCCAGTTCATTCATAACAGCCTCGTACGACTTCTTTTCCGTGCCGTCCGGGGTTTTGATTCCAAAGGTGGCCTCGCATCCCGACTTTGAAGTGTCGTCTTGGATTTCGTAGACGATTACGGCTGCAGGATTGGCCTTCTTAAGTTCCCTGATGTACGCAGTTACGTACTGGCCTTGGTCGGCCTCGTCGAACCTTCCGTCGCCCGTGCACATCCCCGTCTCGCCCACGTACACGAGCTTCTTGTACCTGTCGCGCAGTTCTCTGATTCTGCTTTCCAACGAGCCTATCGTTCCCGAGTCCGTGTCCGGGTAGGCATCGATTGTGAGGACGTCCAGCTTTCCTCCCACCGCGTCGAAGAACTGCTTCCACTGGCCGTGCGTCGTTGCATCGTACGGGTATCCGCCCACGCTCGTCGTGACAGCGGCGTCCGAGTCGCGCGCTTTTATCGCCTTGGCCGCGGTGTCGAGCGTTTCATTCAAATCCACCAAGTAGGCATTCGTCAGCGTCACGGCCGAATAGTCCTTGTAGCTGCGCACGTTCGGCTCGTTGAATATCTGCCAGACGTCGACGTAACTCCCGTACCTGCTTGCTAGGAAGGAGTAGTACGCCTGCGTCGCAGTCTTGTAACCGGCGCTTGGATAAGACGCCGCCCAGCTTGGGACGTTCGTCACGAGGAAAACCTTCAACTCCTTGCTCCTTGTATAGCTCAGCGCCTCGTCGTACTTGCTCAGGCTTTCGGTGTTCCAGTTCACATTCGACGCGCTTCCGGACGGCGCGACCTCCCAATCATTCAGGTTCAGCCTGATCCACGAAAGGCCCTTTGAGGAAACATCGTCCACGTTTTTTTTGAACGTGGTAAGATCGAGGTTTGTCGCGGCTGACGTATACAGATGGGTGTTGAAACCGTAGGTTGTTGGAACGCTTGGAGTTGGCACGACAGTTGCGGGCGACGAACAGCAGCACGCCTCGGTTTCGGCGCAGCCGCTTTGACCTATCCCCGTTTCTCCTTCCAAGCAACCAGAACTGGTCGCCCCGCTGGCGGACGTCCACGTGGCGGTCTTGTCACGACACATCCCGGACAAGTACTTGCGGACCTTGCAGTCATCCGCGCACGAAGGTTTGATGCAGCAGCAAACGTCGCAACCGTACGCGGACGCAGCGCACGATCCTCCTTCGTACGTGGCTTTGCATTCGGCCGGGCTGGCCACGCACGCGCCTCCTTTCTCGCGGCACGCAATAAGCAAAGTCGTGGTTGTTGTCGAGGTTGTAGTGCTTGTAGTTGTTGTCGTCGTAGCGCCGATGGTCGTGGAGGTGCTCGTTGTTATTGTGCCGCCCGGGCAGTTCGTGCCGCAGTAGTCCGGAGTGTTGTAGCATACGCCGTTCGACGGACAGCAATATTTGTTAGCCCCGCAATTAGAAGACCCGCATCTACACCCGTTGCCCGTGCCCCCGCACCTCGATGCGGAACAGGACGGTATCGTAGTGCCGGTGGTTGCAATCTGGCAGCAGCAGCCATAAATGCAGGCATACCCGCTCCTGCACGAGCCACCGGACGCCGTGCACTCGGTATAAGTGATGCATGAATAGGGACAGGCCGGCAAGGTGGTCGTCGTGGTCGTTGTCGGCACGGTCGTAGTCGTGGTGGTTGGGACGGTTGTCGTCGTGGTCGTTGTCGTGGTCGGCGTCGATGTGGTAGTCGTTGTGCACGAGGCAGAGCTCACGCACCTGCTCTGCGAGCTGCAGCCAGACGGCATACACCCTCTGTTCTGATATATCTGAGTGCTCGCACAGCCGCCTATGCCGCAACTCCCGCCTATCCACGGGTCGCAGTAGCAGGAGGTTGTAGTCGTAGTCGTTGGTACAGTCGTGGTCGTTGTCGGTATGATCGTGGTCGTCATTGTCGGGGCTGAAGTGGTCGTGGTCGTCGTTGTCGGTGCGGTCGTGGTCGTGGCGGTTGCAATCTGGCAGCAGCAGCCATAAATGCAGGCATACCCGCTCCTGCACGAGCCACCGGACGCCGTGCACTCGGTATAAGTGATGCATGAATAGGGGCATGCTGGCAAAGTGGTCGTCGTGGTCGTTGCCGGTACGGTCGTGGTCGTTGTAGTGGTCGTAGTCGTTGTTGTGGTGCCGCATACATTGGCAGTCCCACCGCCGCCGCATGTCTGAGGAGCAGTGCACGAGCCACAGTTCAAAGTGCCACCGCAGCCGTTGCTTACAGAGCCGCAGTTCTTTCCCTGCGCGGCGCATGTGGTCGGAGTGCAACCGCATACATTCGCAGTCCCTCCTCCTCCGCATGTCTGAGGAGCAGTACACGAGCCGCAGTTGAGCGTCCCGCCGCAACCGTTGCTTACTGACCCGCAGTTCTTGCCCATTTCCGCACAAGTGTTTGCGGCACAGATGGTTGTGGTTGTGGTGGTCGATGCGGCCGTAGTCGTGGTAGTCGGTGTGTAGCACGTGCAGCAGCATCCGTCGCACGTTGTGCCGCCTCCGCACGAGTAGCTCTTGCCCATCGAGGAGCAGTAGGCGTTACACTCGCTTGGGCTTCCGAGGCATACGCCGCCGCACACCACCGCATAGCCGGTTATGCTGAACCCGCCGAAGGGTTCTGCCAGCGAGCCAAAGCTCCCGTATCCGGCTGAACCGTACGCCATGGCGGCAGGCGAGGCTACGAGGAATGCCACGGAAATAACAGCAAAACACGCTGGAATTAAAGACCCGCCTATTTTCATTATTTAATAATTTGCGGCCGAAATATTAAAACCAGAAGTCCAACAGTCACTTTGCGCTTTGTTTGCTTTTGGGCTTCCATTTCGTCCCTTCGGCAGTGTCCTCGATCAGCACGCCGAACTCCGAGTCCAGCCGCTTGCGCACCTCGTCCGCTTCATCATACTTCCCCTGTTTGCGGAAGTCCTCGCGCAGCTTGATCAGCTTTTTGACTTCGGCCGATGGCATCTCCTTCCGCGCAGGCCGCACATCCTTCAGCCGCAGACCCAGCATTTCGTCGAACCTCATAAGCAGTCCGTGCTTCGTCCTGCCTGCTAGGCTCGCGTCGCGCACGGCATTCCACATCACGGCCAGCGCGATCGGCGTGTTCAGGTCGTTGTTCACGGCCTGCATGAACTCCTTTTCGTAGGTTTTTGCTTTCTTCGCATCCGATGATTTTGGTTTTACTTTGTCGGCCTTGAACTCGAGCACGCGTCCGCGCAGCGTCTCGAGCGCGCGCTGTGCGTCGGCCAGGCTCTCCCAAGTGAAGTTCAACTTCGAGCGGTAGTGCGCCGTGAGGAACAAATAGCGCAGCGCCAGCGGGTCCGCGCCTTTCGCTTCTATGTCCGCCATGTTGTAAAAGTTCTTCTTGCTTTTGCTCATCTTCTCGTCGTAAACCATGAGGAACTCGTTGTGCAGCCAGAATTTTACAAAAGGCTTACCAGTCGCTGCCTCCGACTGCGCGATCTCGTTCGTGTGGTGCACCGGTATGTGGTCTATGCCGCCCGTGTGGATGTCGAACGTGCTTCCCAGATAGTGCATGCTCATCGCGCTGCATTCGATGTGCCAGCCGGGAAAGCCTTTCCCATTCCAAGGCGAATCCCATTCCATCTGCCGTTTTGCGCCCGCGGGCGAGAATTTCCACAATGCAAAGTCCGGCGGGTTGCGCTTCTCCGGGTTCGGCTCCACGCGCGCGCCTTCCTGTAGCTGCTGCATGTTCAGCCTTGCAAAATCAGCGTAGCACTTGAACTTCGACGTGTCGAAATAAATGCCGTCCGACGTTTTGTACGTGTATCCTTTCATCTCCAGCTTTTTGACGAGTTCGATCATCTGCGGTATGTGGTCTGTTGCTTTGCACACGATGTCCGGCCGCTGCACGTTCAGCTTCTTCATCGCGTCAAAGAAGTCCTTCGTGTAGAACGCGGCCAGCTCCCACGCGCTCATCTTCTTCTCGGCCGCGGCCTTCTCCATCTTGTCCTCGCCGGTGTCCGCGTCCGACGTCAGGTGGCCGACGTCCGTGATGTTCATCACGGTCTTCAGCTTCAAGCCGTTCGCGGCGAGCACGCGCTTCAGCGTGTCCACAAAAGTGTACGCGCGGAAGTGCCCGAGGTGCGCGTAATCATAAACGGTCGGACCGCAGCTGTACATGCTGACGTAGCCTGGCTTCAGCGGTTGGAGCGCCTGCTTGCTGCGCGTCGCGGTGTTGAAGAGCTTTATCGGGATTTTTTCCATTTTTGCCATAATATCATCTTTCATAGAAACTCTTAATATCTATTTCTCGCTTTAGGATTTTCTGCCGTTGTTCGATCATCATCCCGTCTCCGACATGGATTCCGGTTTCTTCCGCAAGACTCTCGTTCAGTTTGAACATATGCAGCACCAAAAATGGAAGCAGGAGCCGAGAGTCGAACTCGGTTGCACCGCTCTGCAGGCGGTTACATAGCCGTTCTGTCACTCCTGCGTCTTCACTGAACGCCGATATAAATTCTATTCTGTTGCCTATTTTAAATGCATCATGACCAGACTTCCGCATCGGCGCTAGAACAACACTAGAACGAGAATCCTCGTCCGCTTGGGCAAAGACGTCCACCGGGATTCACGTCCATAACCACACCACGACATCGGGCTGTTATAACATTATTGCCGCTGACGATTATTAAGTTTGGCCTTGCGCGCCGCGGCCGACGACCTGAGCTTCGCCAGCTTGACGTTCGTCTCGGCGTCCTTGGCTAGGGTTGCTATCTGCTCCTCCATGACCTGCATATTTTTTCTTATGCGCAATATCTGGCGGTATGGTTCCGTAAGCTCGTACTCTCTTATTATCGGCCCTCCGTGGAATCTCATGAATTCGTACGGCTCCACTTTTATTCCTCTTGGCGTGGTATCGCCATTGGCTTTGTACAACCTCCTCTTTCCAGGCGCCAACCTCCCTGTAACGGCGCCTATACTCGATAGGTATTTGATACTCCTAAAAACCGTAGAACCTGACAACCCCAAATCTGTCATGATTTCGTACGCGACCGCCGAGCCATAGCCGATGTAACCCAGTATTTGGTAGTGCGTGTCATTGAGCTTCTTTGCTACCGCCTCTTCGGCCTTGGCGATTACGTTTGACATACGACTTATTGTAAGGATTGACGTATTAAAAGCTTCCGCAAGGCAGGTTCATGCCGTCTTAGATTTGCCTTTTTTCGCGGCTTCCTTCTTGAGCTTCAGGAACTTCATCTCGAAGCCGCACTTGCCGCACGGCACGCAGAAGCGCTTGTTCGCGCCAGTGCCGCTCACGAACGGCTCGGCCCATGTGATCTTCTTCTTCTCCCTGAAGCTGCATGCGGGGCAGGCGTACTCCACCAGCGCGTCCGGCTCATCCAAGAGCTTCATCAGCTTGACCTTGCCCTTCACGCTGCCCGACCTGTCCTCGAGCTCGCGCGTGGTGATGAATTCGAGCGCCATCGCATCGCCTGAAAATCAGCCCATCTATTTGCCCGCGGTCAGCGTCGGCTTGTTCTTCGGCCTCAGCGCGTGGCTGCCGCACTTGCGGCACTTGACCTTGCCGGCGCGCACCTGCTTCGAGTCCGAGCGGAGCTTGGACTTGCAGACCTTGCACACGTACACGCGCGTGAATATGCGCCTCACGGCTTCCGGATATAGCTTCTTCGTCATCGCAATCGCCTGCGGCAAGCGGCCTTTCTATTAGATAGGATGCGTCACATTTAAATATTATCGGGACGCTGTAAGCTGTATGCAAAACGGGGAGGAGGCTTTCCGTGCCAAATCGAAGGCGAGGTGCGCAGGCGGCCTGCTGCAGGCGGTACGGAACTCCAGCGTGCTGAGCACGGCCGTCTACATAGTACTGGGCATAGGCCTGGCGCTCGTGGCAAGGCAGGTCATGTCCTTCGGGCTGCAGACCGACATGCCCGTCGTGGCAGTCGTGAGCACGTCGATGCAGCACGACAACGCGCAGCAGACGCACTATGCGTGGCTCGAATCGCGGCTTGGCTACGACCGGGCGTACATCGACTCGTGGCCTATTCCGACGGGCTTCCTCGTTGGCGACATGCCCGTTGTCGAGGGCAGAGGCAGCTACGCGGTCGGCGACGTCATCGTGTACAGCGTTCCGGGCCAGAGCGTCCCCATCATACACAGGATAATCAAGGTCAACGCCGACGGCACGTACGAGACGAAGGGCGACAACAACGCGCAGCAGTGGCCGTACGAGTTCTCGGTCGGCAAGGCGCAGATCCACGGCAAGGTCGTCGCGGTGATACCGAAGCTCGGCTACTTCAAGGTGCTCACGACGAGCATTTTCGGCCTTTGATGGGCGATGCCGGCTCCAAAACAAAATGTTAGCTTTATAGGTTAATTGCGCATAACTGATATAACGAAAACCGGGATTCGAAGGACGGTGCGAAAATGGAATTCTGCGAGAAATGCGGCAAGATAATGACGGTGAAGAAGAAACGCACCGGTTCGAGCGTGCTCGAGTGCTCCAAGTGCGGAAAGGAGAAGCCGATGAGGAAGGACGACGCGATGATCGCGGGCACGCTGCCGAGCAAGAAGCACGAGATAGTCATCATGCATAAGGGCGACGAGGCCATCGACCTTCCGAAGACGAAGATCATGTGCCCCAAGTGCGAGAACTCGGAGGCGTGGTGGTGGATGCAGCAGACGCGCAGCGCGGACGAGCCGCCCACGATATTCTACCGCTGCGTCAAGTGCAACTACAGCTGGCGCAGCTACGGATAGGCAGCATTCGTCTGGTTTAAATTTCTGATTGCAGAAATTCTGATAATGGCCAAGCCTGTCTTTCCTGGCGTGAAACTCGTTCCCTTCGACTGGGACGGCATGGCATTCGACAACACGCGTTTCATATACGAATTGAACCGCAGGCTGGTAATGGAACGCACGGGCCGCGACCTGGGCCTGATCGAATGGAAATCCGTCAACGCCAGATGCAGCAACCGCATCGGCTTCTGCAGAGAGATGAAAATGAACGACAGCCCCGAGAAGATAACCCGGGAGTTCAAGCTGTTGTACGAGGAAGCATACGAAAATACGTGCGAGAGGGACTTACCCAAGCTTTTCTACGACACGGAGGAGACGCTTTCCGGCCTCAGGTCGGCCGGCAAGAGGCTGGGCTTGCTGAGCAGCTCCCACGCCGCAAGGGAGGAGGCTGTGAAGTTCGGCGTGCACAATTATTTTTCGTTCATCAAGGAAAACGTCATGGACAAGGAGTACGCGCTCCGCGAGCTGCGGGCCGGTTACGGACTAGGGCACGACGAGATTGCTTACGTGGACGACAACCCGCTCGGGATTATTGCGGCGAAGAATGCGGGCGTGATATCGATTGGCAAGCTCGGCGGTTACGTGCTTGATAGGGACGTTCGAGCCGCCAAGCCTGACTGTGTGATATCGGACCTGTCGGAGCTGCTGACGGTGCTGCGCTAGCAGGCGCCCGCACGCTTAAATCCGTCCGCGGAGAATTTGTTTTCGGTGCATGCGAATGCTTCCTGAAAGGTACGTGCCGAAGAAGGTCGCCGCGATAGCCGAGGCGGACAGGCGCGTGGCGGTAGTCGGCACGCTGGAGACGGTCAGCGACGAGGAGACGGGAGCGCACGTGATCGTCGACGACGGCACGGGCAAGATCGAGGTGTTCTTCGACGCGGGCGAGAACGGAGCGCTGGCCGAGGCCGTGCGCGGCGAGGAAGGCAGGCTCGTGCGCGCGTTCTGCACGAACGAGAACGGCAAGCTGCGGCTGGACGTGCTGCAGCCGATGGCGGGCGCGGATATAAATCTCTTGAAGACCGTTGATGAATTATACGGTAAGGCGGGGCTGTGATTTATGGGTTATGAATCGAACGCGTGCGGGTGCAAGACCGCTGCCGCGAAGTCGTCTGGGAAATACTACATGCATGCGGATGCACGCCCGGCCGCGGCCGGCGTATTGGGGCTGTACGGCGATGCGAAGCTCGCCTTGTACAGCTGCGTCAATAGCAACCTAACCACGAGCAATGCGCTTGCGTTTGCTGTGCTGCTGTTGGAAATCACAAAATACTTCAAATGACGGTGTGAGACAATGTTCAAAGCCACGATAGCCGACGTCGCACTTCTGCGCGACCCGCTCGCGTCGATAGCGGAGATAATCGACGAAGGCGTCTTCAAGGCGGGCAAGGACGGGCTGCGCTTCACGGCCGCGGACCGCGCCATGGTCGCTGTCGTGGACTTCGAGCTGATGCCTGGCGCGTTCGAGAAGTACGAGGCCTCGGGCGACGCGGGCAAGGACCAGAAGCTCGGGCTGAACATAATCAACCTGCTTTCTGTGCTGAAGCGCGCGGGCACCGGCGACAAGATAACGATGGAGCTTACGGGCGCGAAGATGCAGATAAGCATCGAGGGCGCGAGCAAGCGCAGGTTCGTCATGCCGCTGCTCGACCTCGGCGACGAGGAAGTGCCGCCCGTGGACCAGCTCGAGTTCAAGACGTGCGCGCAGGTCAAGTCGGACGTGCTTCTCAACGGCATCAGCGACGCGGAGATAATCGCCGATTCCATCATTTTCGAGACCACGCCCGCCAAGTTCACGATGCTCGCTGAAGGCGACACGAACCGCGCCGAGCTCGAGCTGGAGAAGGGCAGCGACGCGCTGCTGCAGCTGAACGCGACAGGCGTTGTGAAGTCGCGCTACGCGCTGGACTATCTGAAGAAGATCGTCAAGGCCGCGAAGATAAGCGACAGCGTCACGATCGAGTACGGCGAGGACTATCCGATGCGGCTGTCGTTCGCAGCGGGCGACAAGGCGCGCATAAGGTTTGTCCTAGCTCCTAGGGTCGTGGAAAACTGAATTCTAGAAATGGAAAATTAAATACACGGCCGTCATCGCCACGTATGCCGCCGACAACCCAATCGCATAGTTGGAAAGCTGCCCGCCGAGGAACAGCCAATCTCGCAGCACTTCCGCTGCGAGTATCACGCCTATCGTCAGCCTGATCACGCTTCCGGGGCTGGGCATTGAAAATCACTCCAATTTTATCTATGGCGTGCAACTAATAAAAAGGGCTCGATGGCATGAAGAACGCGCTCGTCGCCGGAATCCTTTACCAAGTAGCAGACCTTCTGGAGATGCAAGACGTTGCTTTCAAGCCGCAGACGTACCGCCGCGCCGCACGGTCGATTGAATCCTTGCAGAAACCGATCGAGGACGTCGCTACGGAAGGCACGAAGGCGCTGCAGGAAATCCCCGGCGTCGGCGAAGCAATCGCGGAGAAGATCGATGAGATCGTGCGCACTGGCTCGCTCGCATACTTGGACGAGCTGAAAGAAGGCATGCCGATAAACGTCGATGAATTATTCAGCGTCGAAGGCATAGGTCCGAGGAAGGCGAAGCTGTTCTATGAAAAGCTTGGCATACGCGACCTCGACAGCCTCGAGCGCGCCGCGAAGGCGGGCAAGCTGCGAAAGCTTCCGGGCATGGGCGAGAAGTCCGAGCAGCAGATTCTCAAGAGCATAAAGTTCGCGCGCACAGCGGGCAAGCGCGCGCTGCTCGGATACATCCTTCCGGTTGCGGACGAAATAAAGAAGAGAATAAAATCACTGGACACTGTAGAAACGGTGGAGGTTGCGGGTTCGATACGCAGGATGAAGGAAACGATTGGCGACATAGACGTGCTCGTCATAACCGAACATCCTGGAAAGGTTTCGGATTTTTTCACGAAGATGCCGAACGTGGATCGTGTGGTGGCGAAAGGTCCGACGCGCAGCACAGTGCAGCTTGCCGAAGGCATCGAGTGCGACCTGCGCGTCGTCGAGCGCAAGTCCTTCGGCAGCGCGCTGATGTACTTCACCGGCAACAAGGACCACAACATCGCGCTGCGCCGCGTGGCGATCAAGCGCGGCTGGAAGCTGAGCGAGTACGGGCTGTTCGCAGGGCAGCGGCAGATCGCAGGCCGCACCGAGAAGGAGGTGTACGCGAAGTTCGGCATGCCGTACATCGATCCGGAGCTGCGCGAGATGACGGGCGAGATAGACGCCGCGCTGAAGCACAGGCTGCCGAAGCTCGTCGGATACGGCGACGTGCGAGGCGACCTGCAGACACATACGAAATGGAGCGACGGCGCGAACACCATCGAGGAGATGGCCGCGGCCGCGAAGGCTCTCGGTTACGAGTACATCGGCATCAGCGACCACGTGGGCACGCTGCGCATAGCACGCGGCATGATGGCAGGCGGCGTGTCGAAACAGGCGAAGGCGATCGAAAGCGCGCGCAGAAAAATAAAAGGAATCGAGATTTTGCACGGCGCGGAGGTGAGCATACTTGCGGACGGGCGGCTCGATATGAAGGATTCGGTGCTTGCCGGTCTGGACTTCGTCGTTGCGAGCGTGCACGGCGGCTTCCGCCAGACCAGGGAGCAGATGACCGCGCGCATCGTCGCGGCGATGGAGAACGAGCACGTGGACATCATCGGCCACCCCACATGCAGGCTGATACAGGAGCGCAAGCCGTACGACGTCGACATGGACGAGCTTTTCACGGCGTCGAAGCGCACGGGCACGCTGCTCGAGGTGAACTCGTTCCCCAACAGGCTAGATCTCAACGCGGAAAACGTGCGGCGCGCGATCGAGCTCGGCTGCCGCACCATAATCAACACGGACGCGCACGCGGCCGAACATCTGAGCTACATACGCCTAGGCATAGCGACTGCCCGCCGCGGCTGGGTCGAGAAGAAGGATGTCGTGAACACGCTGCCGCTGAAGAAGATGCTGAAGCAGCTGAAGTAAACGCTTATTTTGAATCCATCCAGTACCCGCGATATGTTTGCCTTTCTTTTCTTTCTTCAGTCAGGGCTTCTATCCTGAGTTTGTAAAGTTTCTTCAACGCAGTGGGTTTGTTTTCATCGCCTACATACCCCAGCAAAACCTGCTTTACCGCTTGCCACATTTTCTCGGTCGGCTCGATTTTCTGGCGTTTCAGATAATTGTGTATATCACTCATCGTGCCCGACTCAACGAGCCTTATACATTCTTTCGTTAAAGCAGAATCCATAATGTAACTGAGTATGTTAACGTTTTTAAATCTTCCGAGAAATATTCACCCTATCTCGAGAACAGCCCCTTCAGCCTGTCCGCCAGCTTGCCGGCTGCTGCGGCCGCGTCGCCCTCGTCACGCTTTCCCTTTGACTTCTTCTTGCTCACTATGGGCCTTATCTTCCCGCTTCTGCCGCCGGAGATGCGGCTCACGTCTATCTTAGAATAGTCGATGTCCTCGCCTCCCTCGTACGCCTCGTCCTCGCCGCCCTCGTCGTCCGCGGCGTCCTCGTCCTTAACGAGCACCTCGTCGTACTCGACTCCGCCCTCCTTGCCTGCCGCATCTCCCGTCTCCTCGAAAGCGCCTTCCCCGCCTTCTGGCAGCTTCGGTTCCACGCCCGCGAGCTGCCCGGCGATCTGCATCAGCGGCATGCAGCTCAGCGAGTTCGGCTTGTACCAGAGGATGGGAACGCCCTCCGCGGTCGCGTCCATCACGTTCTCGTCGAACGGTATGGATCCGATAACGGACATGTTGAATATCTCCTCTGCCTTGTCGGGCGTGATCTCGTACTTCTTCCCGCGCACCATGTTTAGTACGATGCTGAACCTGCTGTGCCCGACCATGCGCGCGACGTCGTTGCAGCGGACAACGTCCATGATGCTCGGCGCCGTCGGCGTCGTCACGAATATGATCTCGTTGCAGGCGTTCAGCACGCCGATGGTCTCGCGGCCGAGGCCTGCGGCCGAGTCGAGGATGATGAAGTCGAAGCGGTCCAGCTTCGCGAGCTTGCTGATTATCTTCTCCAGGTCGTGCATGTCCACGTTCTTCAGGTCGGTGAACTTCTCGGACGCGGGGATGAACATCACGCCGTTCTGGTCCAGCGGCGCGAACGCGACGTCCACGTCGCCGGCGAAGACGTTGTTCAGCGTGGTCGAGAAGTTCTTGACGCCAAGGTAGTAGCTCAGGTGCGGCGTTGTCACGTTGCAGTCCACGACCACGACGCGCTTGCCCAGCGCCGTAAGCGCGATGGACAGGTTCGCGGCGAACGTCGTCTTCCCTACGCCGCCCTTGCCCGACACGATGCCGATTACGCGCGCCCCGCCTTCGGCCGCGTCGGCCAGCCGCTTGCCCACGTCCGCATAGTCGCCCTTCGCCGTTCCGGCGTCGCCTTCTGCCATGCAAAAATCGCCCTGTTTCCTTCCGATAATTCTATTTGCGGCATTCTGTTATAAATATCACGGCCTCACGCAACGAGCGCCAGTATGGCCGGGGCAGCGGCCGTGAACAGCACGTAGTTCAACGCGAAGTTGGTGCCGCCCCATACGAGCTCGTCCGGGAAGTCCCCGAACATCACAGTGCCAATCGCGCCCGTGACGACGTTGTACAATGCGGAGAGCGAGACGCCGAGCAGCGCGATGCCGAGCTGCAGCGCATGGCCGTATCCCGCGGCGAAGCCGACAAGCGCCATCGCCGGTATGCAATACACCAGATGCGCGCCGATATTGCGGGCGAGTATGAAATGCAGCGTAATCAGAATGCCGCCCATCACGAGCCCGGCCGCCGGCCCGTACGCGAATCCCACCAACACAGTAACGAAGGTTATGAGCTCGACGCCGATTTTGCGCAGCTGCCATTCTCCCAGCAGGAACGCCAGCACGAGCTCCGCGAAGATTATCAGCACGAACACGAACTTGTCCAGTATGCCCGCGGCTGCGGAAAACAGAGCCATCACGGCGAGCAGCATAACGGCCGACCTGCCCCTGTTCCTTTTCGCGTACCTCGCGGCCCGCGCCACGGTGCCCAGCGCGTCGAACGCCATAATAATCATCGCCTCTCGGAACGATTTAAATAACGATGGAGACAGTTTATTTGTAGGAAATGCCGGAGTCGCCTAATCTGGTATGGCACAAGCCTGGAAAGCTTGCGGGCGCAAGCCCTTAAGGGTTCAAATCCCTTTTCCGGCGCTCTAATTTTTCTACCACTTGTGCTTCGGGTTGCGCGGGATTATCAGCCATGCGATGATGTACGCCAAGAGCCCGCTGCCGAAGGCGAGCGTGAACAGCGCCCACACGAGCCTGATTACCGTCGGGTCCGCGTTAAGGTATTCGGCGATCCCGCCGCACACGCCGCCCAGCATCCTGTCCTTCCCGGACCTGTACAGCCTCTTCGTCTGCGCCATGCAATCACTTCTCGCAGCAGCCCACGCCTTCGCACCAGCATCTGCGCGAAAGCGCCACGACGTAGCCTGCGAACGCGGCGAGCAGGAACGCCCAGACGATGTTGGCACGCAGGAACGCCGTGGCCGCGGAGAACGCTCCCACCGACAGATAAGAGTTGACGAAGTCAAGCATCAGCGCGAACACCCACACGTTCACGGCGAAGCTCGCCGCGCGTATCGGCGGCCACACCAGCCTGCACGCTGCGTCGCAGCACATCGACGCGCGCGCGTACGACGACGCGACGAAGGACAGGAAGAACAGCGGCATGCTCGCCGACAGCAGCTGCGCGAGCGCTGCTACGAACGCGCTGCCGATCCACCCGCCGAACAGCCCGAGCAGCCACACGCCGAACGCGAAAAACGCCAACTCCATGACTGCCGAGATGGCCGGCCCCACGATCCCGCCGTGGTGCCAGTGTTCGTGCCACTCCCATCGCACGGCCCGCGCCTTCCTCTCGCGCTCTGCATCGCGCCGCGCCGATTTATTCATGCCGCCGAACATGGACGCCATGCTGTCCCCGAGCTCCTCGCCCCACTCGCGCCATTCCTTCCTGGTCCTGCCGAGTGTTTTTTTGTCCGCGCTCCTGCGCGCGCGTTTCTTCGCCATAACAGAAACCCTTTCTCTTTATTCTCTCTCCGGCCTTAAATTCCTTGCGATGCCCGCTCGGAAAATAATGGAGTTGAAATCAAAGAATCTCCAAACGTTTCCATTGCATTACGCCGTTCACTTCTTCTCCTTGAAAACCTGGCCGTAGAGGCTGTAGCCGATGACGCCCATTATGAAGAGCGTTATCGACGCCCCTATCCAGGGTATGAACTTCAGCACGAACCCGACCGCGGCGCTGACGATCAGCACGGTCAGCCACGCGAGCGCGTAGTTGGGGGTGAACGCCTTGCGCAGCACGACGCTAAAGTCGAACGCGGCCGCGAAGTTCTTCTTCGACAGGTAGTTGAGCACGGCTATGGGCGTGACGAAAGATGCGAGCAGCGCCAGCAGCGTGCCGACCGCAATCAGCGGCGCGGCCTTCAGCAGGCCCGGCACTATCAGGTACCAGTTCTGCCGCATCACCTGCGACACCTGCTCGTTCGCCGCGATGCTGCCGCCCATCATCTGGCCCATCAGCTCGGGCGAGACGACGTTCGCCATCGCCGCGACCATGTCGCCGGCTGCCACGCCTATCCCGAAGCTCAGGAACGCGAGCGCCGGTATCATGTATATGATCTTCACGACGAACGCGCCGAGCCCCTTCACGAACAGGTAGCTCCAGTCCTTCCACTCGGGCATCTTCGCCGAGGCCTTCGCCTTGCCGGCGCCCGAGTTCTCCATGAAGAACCCCTGTACTATCGTGAAGTTGACTATCGGGATCATGCTCAGTATTATACCTATCGCGAGTTTCTTGATGTCCGTGAACGGCTTTCTCAAAGCCTCATCGTACTTCATTCTTTCTTTCCTCGCTTGTTTTTTTCCGCAGTTGCCAAACGCAAAAGAGACATCCGGCTGTAAGTTTCTATTCGTTCCAGCGGATATTAAACGACTCCTATTGCTGCTAAAAGTGCACGAGGTTCCTGTACTTTTCGAAGCGCGCTTCGATGTCGGCCGGCGTGATGCGCAGGAAGCGGTCGACGCTGAAGTCCTCGACCGCGAAGCTGCCCATCACGTTGCCGTATACGACGGCTTCCTTGAGCGTGAAATCCTGCAGGTTGCCCTTGCGCGCCACGTGTCCGACGAACCCTCCGCCGAACGAGTCGCCCGCTCCCGTGGGATCGACGATGTCCTCGAGCGGGTACGCGGGCGCGGGAAAACAAAAGTCCCCATTTTCCTTGAAGAACAGCGCGCCGTGCTCGCCCTTTTTGATGATCGCGAACTTCGGGCCGAACGCGAGAAGCTTGCGCGCGGCCTTGATCAGGTTGACCTGCCCGGTTATCTGCATGGCCTCTTCGTCGTTGACGATGATGGCGTCGACCATGCCGAACATCCGGTCGAGCTCGGGCCGCTTGTTCTCTATCCAGAAGCGGATCGTGTCGCACACTGTCAGCTTCGGCCTGTCCAGCTGCTTGAGCAGGTGGATTATCTGCGACGGGTCGCTGTTGCCCATGTACGCGTACTCCTCCTTGCGCAGCGCCTCGGGCAGCTCGGGCATGTAGCCTGCCGTGACGCCGACTTCCGTTGCCAGCGGCGTGCGCTTGCCCAGGTCCATGTCGAACGACGAGTCGTAGAAGAAGCTCTTGCCGGGCAGCGTCGCGATGCCGGAGACGTCCACGCGGTCGCGCAGCACGTCCATGAACTTCTGCGGGTAGTCCGTGCCGATCGCAGCCACGACGCTCGTGCGCGCGAAGAAGCTCGACGCCAGCGCCGTGTAGCTGGCAGCGCCGCCCATCACGCGCTCCGCGACCTTGAACGGAGTGCGCGTCGTGTCGACCGCCACGGTGCCGAATACGAGGACCATTGAAAATCACTCGACAAGCGCCTTTACGAGGTCGGAGCGCGCGATTATGCCCACGAGCCTGCCCTTGCGCACCACGGGCAGCCGGTTGACGTCATGCTCGTCCATCTTCTCAGCAGCGTCGAATATGCTCTCCTCCGGGCGCACGCTGACGACGTCCGCGCTCATCACGTCCTTCACGCGTATCCTCATCATGCGTTCGACGTCCTTCTTCATGTTGAGGTGCGCGTTGCCGAGCTTCATGAACCCGAAGAGTATGAGGCTCATCGACGTGCACGTCGCGGTGCTGACCTTCGCGCTCTTGTACAGGCTGCGGCCCATGAACTTGACGAGGTCCGACTCGCTCACGATGCCGACTACGCGCCTCGTGCGGCGGTTGGCGACGACGGGCGCGCCCGATATGCGCCTGTTGCAGAACACCTTTGCAGCGTCAAAAATGCTGTCCGTGGGCAGGAAGTAGACGACGCGCTTGTTCATGAAATCCTTGACTTTCTTCATGACAACCTAATGATTATTTCAGTTTCAGGACTTAAAGAGTTTTCTCCAGATCCCGTATGAATTTTTTGGAAGTTTGCAGGTATGGCAGGGTGATGGAATCGTATCCTTTCACCAACTCCCCGTACCATTTATCCAGCGAGTTAAGCTTTTCGCAGGCCGAGTTGAACGCGTTCAGTTTGGCGTCCGTGACGTACGGTCCTACGCCGCTTTCGGCTTCGTACATGCCTATTTCTGCCCTTGCTCCGGCCGTACCTGCTGGAAGCATCTCGAGGAACTCGTACGACAGTTCCCTGAAACCGAGCATTTCGACTTTAGATGAAATTGTTTTTTCTATCCGCTCGCCGTGCTCGTCTGTCGTGTACTGCGGCTTTTTCTTGTAGCAGACGTCCAACCTTATCAGGCCGGTTGGTTTTGGGGTGGTTGGGTTCCTTTTGCGCCACCAGATACGGAAGTCTGCCCCTTTCCATATAACAGTGTCAGGGTCGGTAAGATCCGCAAAGAAATATTTTTCCACCTTCGAGGACTTTAGTTTTTTCTCCAAATCTTCGACCGCGCCAGGCAACCACTCTGACACTTTTTCCATGGATACAAAATGCACGCTAAAACATTTAAACGGAATTTTTAATTACGAAGAATCGTCCTCCTCTTCGTACCGAGCGAAAACCCCGTATTTCTCGAGTTCGCCGTACAAGCTCTTTTCAAGGCCCAGCAGATCGAATGACTTCTTCTGCACGGCGAGCCCCATGGGGATTGCACCTTCATTGCACCAATTGCGCACAGTGTCGTATGGCACGTCGAGCTTCCTGCCGATTTCGGCGCAGCTGACGTCGTCCTCTTTCATTTTCATGGTTTCTAGGAAAATTTGCAGCTTGCCACTGTACGCCTTCTTGAAGTCTTCGAACTTCCCGAGGAATTTCATGGCCGTTCCAGCGTCCTTAAAGCAGTGTTTCTGATCTTCCGTTTTAGTCAAATTGTAGCACGATAACAGCGAATATGCGGCATTCACCACTCCTCTGGAGTAGCCTGTCCTGCTTGCAGCGGTCGCCACCTTTATAGGGGCGGCCAGAAGGCAGCCTGATATGAAAAAGGCAGGGTTCGTGGTTTCGAGTATTTCATCAACGCCCATGCCCTCTATTTTATATTCATGCCCGCATATGGAAACCTTTTCATCTAACCGCCCCCGTTTCTTTAGTCTGCGGTTTGCGAGATAAACCACTTGGTAATATTCAAGGTTCTCGTCCGTCAACATCTCCCTTTTCGATACCAGCATATTTTTAGATAACATATAATTAACATGGCCTAAAGTCGCTTGTGAATACCGGTTTATCATCGTCGAAATAGGCACCACAACTTTTCCAAGCCAATCGTTCATGAATTTGAAAAGAAGCGTAGTCCTTCCTATACCCTCGTTCATGCCAGCGTAATAAAGTATCCTCTTGGACGGCACGAACGTTTTTTCGTCGTCCCCTCTTGTAGCATACCGTAGCTTTGGTCTGTATTCCGCGCTCTCTTTGTTCACATAATACCTAGCGCCCATGAGACTGTTTACCGTACGCGGCATCGTGAAAACCTCTGTAAAACGGATAAACTAGAACAGTTTAATGCCTTTCGTTTTTGACGACGGCGGCGCAAAGAGACAGTCGAACTAGCTCAGGTTAATTATAATTTGATGCTAAATATCATCCATGAACGAGTGGTACATCATCCCCGCGTTCTTCTGCGTCTGGTTCATCGTCAAGCTGCGCGCGGAGGAGGGTTTCTTCGTGCCTGTGCCGATGGGCACGGTGCGCGCGATGTTGAAGCTTGCGAAAGTCAGAAGAGGCGACACGGTGTACGACCTCGGGAGCGGCGACGGGCGCACGGTCATCGAAGCGGCGCGGCTCGGCGCGCGCGGCGTCGGCGTCGAGTACAGCATACCCGTGCACATGCTGGCGAGGCTGCGGCTGGCACTGAGCGGCGTGCGCGGCGTGACGCTTCTGCGGAAGGATTTTTTCAAGACGAAGCTGGACGACGCTGACGTCGTCACGTTCTACCTCACGCCGAAGCTTGCAAGAGAGCTCGGACCGAAATTAAAAAGGGAGCTGAAGAAAGGGACGCGCGTCGTGTCCGCGGCGCACGAGGTTCCCAAATGGAAGCCCGTTGAAAAAATCAAGACCGGGCATTTCCAAACTTACTTGTACATAGTGTGAATCCTAGTGCACGAAGCTCCCCGGTTTCACCTGCTTCTCTGGCGTGAGCAGCACAGGCACGCCGTTGTCCTCGGCTGCGAATATCATGCACTGGCTTTCGACGCCCATGAACTTCCTGCGCTCGAGGTTCGTGATGAACATGAACTCGCGGCCCACGACGTCGTCGGGCGCGTACCAGCGCGCGATTCCCGACACGGCCTGCAGAGTCTCGTCGCCAAAGTCCACCATCAGCCTCAGCAGGTTCGTGCTGCCCGGCACCGGCTCCGCCGTCTCGACGCGTCCGACGCGCAGGTTCAGCTTCTGGAAGTCCGCGAACGTGACAACGGGCTTCGCAGGCGCAGCTGCCGCGGCTGACGCAGCGGCCGGCGCGGCCTTCATAAGTGGTTTGGGTTCCGTCTTCTCCATTTTCTTTTCCGTTTTCTTCACAGGTTTCGCTTCAGTCTTCTTCTTCGTCTGCATGTCAGTCTCCTCCATAAGTTCTATCTTCTTGAACAGCGGCGCGATTGCGCCAATCTTATGCCCGGGTTCTAGGCGTTTCTTCCCGACGTCTTTCAGTTTGTCCATCCCGTCCTTTATCGCGAGCTGCTTCCACAGCGCCTCCGCTGCGAACGGCAGGAACGGCCACGACAGCGCCGCGAGCGCGCGCACCACGTTAACTGCGACGTACAGCGTGGTCGCACATCTGGCCTTGTCCGACTTCGCGGTCTTCCACGGCTCGTTCGCCTGGAAGTAGCGGTTGCCCTCCACGGACAGCTCGAGCACTGCGTGCATGGCGTCCTGCAACCGGTAGTCTGCCATCGCTTTTTCGACGGCCGACTTCGCTGCGTCCAGTTTCTTCAGCAGCGCGGCATCTTCTTTGTCGAGCTTGCCGGGCTTCGGTATCTTGCCTTTGAAGTTAGATTTTAGGAACGAGAGCACGCGGTAGATGTAGTTGCCGAAGTTCGCGATCAGTTCGTTGTTCGTCTTCTCTATCAGCCGCGCCTCGCTGAAGTCGCCGTCCTCGAACGTCGGTATCTCGTTCAGCAAATAGTAGCGCACGACATCGGCACCGTACTTGTCGATGAGCGCCACGGGGTCGACGACGTTGCCCAGCGACTTGCTCATCTTCTGCCCGTCGACCGTGACGTAGCCGTGGACAAAAACGGAACGCGGCGTCGGCAACCCCGCGGACAGCAGCATGGCCGGCCAGTACACAACATGGAAGCGCGTTATGCCCTTCCCTATGACGTGCATGTCCGCGGGCCACCACTTGGCGAACTTCTTCTCGTCAGTGCCGTAGCCCACGCCAGTAAGGTACACCGACAATGCATCAAACCACACGTATTGGATTTGAGAGCTGTCGCCCGGGACGGGCACGCCCCATCCCTTCGCGCGCGCTACGGAGCGCGAGATGCTAAAGTCCTCCAGCCCGGCCTTCACGAACGCCAACGCCTCCTTGCGGTGCGCCTCGGGCAGTATCAGCAGCTCGCCCGACTCGATCAGCTTCGCGAGCTTCTTCTGGTACTTGCTCAGGCGGAAAAAATAGTTCTCCTCCTCGACGGGCTCGGGCTTGCGCTTGTGCTCGGGGCAGCATCCGTCCACCAGCTCCTCCGGCTTGTAGAACGCCTCGCAGCCCACGCAGTACAGCCCCTTGTACTTCTTCTTGTAGACGTCGCCGCGCTTCACGCACAGATGCCAAAGCTTCTGCACGCCCGGCCAGTGCGCCTTCCTGTCGGACGAGCGGAGGAACACGTCGTTCGACGTGCCGATCTTCGCAGCGAAGCCCTTGAACAGCGCCGAGTTCTGGTCGCACAGCTGCTGCGTCGTTATGCCGCGCAGCTCGGCGGCCTGCACGTTCTTCAGGCTGTTCTCGTCCGCGCCCGTGGTCAGGTAGACGCGGTCGCCTGCGAGCTTGCGGAAGCGCGCTATGGCGTCGGTCTGCACGAACTCGAGCGCGTGCCCGATGTGCGGCGACGCGTTGACGTACGGGATCGCAGTCGTTATGTAGAACTTGCCCTGCCTAGGTCTCCTCGCGGCCTTCGCTTTCCTGGCAGAATGTTTCTTCGTACTTGCTATCTCGACCACCTTGCGTCTATATAATTTCTAGTGGTTTGAAGCACTAAAAATACCCGAGCCAGCCCCGATCAGCGCAGCGCTCACGAGCGCGCGATCTTGGCGAACTTGGGCGCCAGGATCATGTAGCCTTCCTCGATGCCCACGATGTCCCAGCCGAACTGGATGCACCTGCGCTTCAGCATCTGCACGGTCTGCTTGAACTGGCCCAGGTCCTTCCTCTGCAGGTCCATGACCTTGACGAAGAGGATGTTCCCGTCCTTCAGCAGCTTTTCGATGCGGTCGATGTCGTTGACGCCCTGCAGGCTCTCCACGCGCACGGTGACGCGCTCGGACGGCCCTTCCTGCTCTGCCGGGAGCTCCATCTGCTCCTCCTCGGCCGTCGCGAACTTCTTCAGCCTCTCGAAAAATCCCACGAACATCTCACCTAGGTTTAATTTTGCACTTCAACGGATTTAAAGTTGAAGCGGGCGGCAAAACACCAATCATTGTTATTTTTTTTGGAGCTTAGATTTTATTTTCCTTGCGATTTCTTTTCCGACCGTGTCCCAAAACTCCAATATCTCCTTCGCCTGTTCGATCGATACCCGGAAGCCTCTGTAGTTCGCGTCGTTTCGCATGTTCTTGAACCTGAAGATGTAGTTCAGCTTGACTTTTTCCTTGATGTCAGCGTCTTTCAATATGTCCATGCTCGCTTCGTGACTCAATGGTTCGTATCCGATGCTCCACCACATCGCATCCCCCAGCTGACGTACCGACTCATACACCTCCCTGAAGACCAGCGTGGCACTGCTTTCGTCCAAATGGATTTTTTTGGCCACACTCGCGTTTATTTCAGCCGATTCCACCATCGATCTTATCATGTTGGCGTCCGGCTGACGCGCACGAAGGAATCCGCCACGCATGAAGAATTCCATATCCTCCTTTTTCACGGTTTCACCTCCAGAAATCCTGTCAGCACTATCCCGTTCGCTATGCTGTTGAAAACGTTTATGTCGACGGTCTTCCTGTTGAATATATGCAGCTGAACCTTCTTCCTGAAATGCTTCTCTAAATCCGACAATTCTCTCAGTCCGGTTACACGATATTCCTCTTCCTTGTCGCTTTCTATGGCTATGTCTATGTCAGAGCTCGAGACGTCCTCGCCTTTTCTGAAACTACCGAACAGAACAATGGCCTTCGGATGGTCGAAATAGTCGTACAAAAATTCGATTAGACCACTTTGGTATATAAGATTTAGGTTGTATACAATTTTTCTCCTCAAAAAATGCCAGCTTAGTTTAGCCCTTATCCTCCAAATGTTCGCCAACTTTGTTATCTCTATCAAATCGTTTTTTTCAAAGTTTTCGAGGATTGCTCCAATATTCGCCTTAGCGACCCCTGACACGGAAGCGAGGTCGGAAAGGCTGAACTCCTTTTCAGGATATTCGAACAACGTTCCAAGCACCTTCTGGGCACCGGTCTCTATTAGGAACGAACGGTATTCTTTTGGAACATACGGTTCTTTCATATAACGTACGTTATATTTTAGAACTATTTAAAGATTTGTATCGGCGCCATAAAACAAACCGGCGCCACGAAAGCAAAGCTTACAGCATCTCGACGTAGTCCGCAGCGTTCTGCAGCCCGCTGGACATGCCAGGCTCCGCGCCTATGACGATCACGCGCTTGCCGTAGGCCTTGGCCATGTGTATGACGGGCATGTAGTCCGCGTCGCGCGTGGCCAGCGCCACGAAGTCGATGTCGCGCGCTATCGCAGCTTCCACGGCGTTAATGGCCATGGCAACGTCGATGTCGTTCTTCTCCGCCTCCACCTCGGCCAGTATCATCTCGGCCTGGAAGCCCTCGTTGATTATGGCTTCGATTAGCTTCTCCGGCGCGAACTGGTTCACGAACACCTTCGCGGAAGTCACGCGCCCGTACTTGAGCACGCTCTTCTTCAGCTCGCGCAGGTCTATCATAAACTCCTTCCTAAGCATGTTCGGCCCGTCAACGAACAGGGCTATGCGCGGTATCTCGTCCGCCGGACCCCTGCTGGTGCTGCGGGTGACGACGTTCCTGCTCCTGTACATCGGATCACCTTCATTCAGTTTTTCATTCCTTTCCGCCCTTTCGGCGCGTTCCGGGGTTTCAAGCATCTCCGATTTTTCAACCCGTTCTAAGCGTTCCATATTCTTCCTACCTCTCCAAACTGCCTTCGCTCCATGCCAGCCCTTCTGGCACGCCTTCCTTCAGCGCGATAGGAAAAGTCGAAAACTACAACGCCCGGCATATACGCCGGATAATTGTCACACCTTTTCCTGTCGGCTGCGTATGCTCCGCGTGGAGCCGCTTGCGCGGCTCACCACACGAAGCTGCTGTGATCGCCCGTGCCCTTGGCGGCCACGGCCGACCCCTGCAGTAGTATATTGGAGTTTTCAAGCTTTAAAAAGCCGACGAACCCGGCTACCTCCAGCCTCTCGCCGTCCAGCGTCTCGCTAGACTTGGCCGTGCCGTCCGTGGCAAGCCGCTTGATCGTGCCTGTAGCGGCGGGCAGCGTCAGCAGCGGCTGCGCCATCCTATCCAGCGTGAACGTCAGCGGCGCGGCATCGAAGCCGACCTGCAACCTGCTCGAATCTGACGCAGTATAGTCGGTTCCGTCCATCTTCACAACGGCCGCGCTTCCGGTGAAGCGGACGTTGCCGTCTGCGGTGTATTCGAACAGCCCGTCTGCGGATGCCAGCTCGATTGAGCATTCGGCCGACTCCTTGTGCAGCGACGTGCCGCCTATGGTCACGGCCGACGTGCACACGCCCGACATGCTGAGGCTGGCGTTCGTCACGGTGTAGTTCTGGCCGAAGAACGCCTGCCTGGGCGCTGCCAGCGACATCTGGAACGTCAGGCCCTCAGGCATCTTCTGCCCGAATATGCCGCCGTACGTGAACGCGCCTGCCACGAAGTTGCCGACCCTCGTCCTGAAAAAGTCGAGGCCCGAGCCGAAGTACTGCCTGCCCGAGTCGGTCTGCAGCAGCAGGAAGCCTATGCCTATGACGATTACGACTGCGAGGACGGCTTTGACGTTCATAGGCGGCACCACGCTTGCACCCTCCGAGGGTGCTCGAAACGATTTAAAGGGCTTGTACTATAATTATGTATAAGAAAGTTAAAAAACTAGTACCGGCGCCTGAGGGCTTTGCCGCCGGGCAGGGTGGTTTTAGATGGTCGCGGAGTTCTTGAGCCAGTTCGGCGGGGACATGTGGAGCCAGGTGGTATGGTTCATCATGTTCATGGTCTTCGCGCTCTTCTACCCGCGGCTGATGGTCACGCAGATGCTTTGGAAGCTGGAGATGTCGGCGCAGATGGTCGAGGGCCTGACCAGGAAGGCGAAGGCCACGGTGCTCAGGCGCGTGTCGGGCAGCCCCAGCCCCAAGCTCGCGCAGGACGTGGGCAACTTCCTCGAGTTCTTCGCAATCGGGCCTATCAGCCTCGACCCGTACGGAATCGTCGACAAGCTCGGGCACATAATGGAGAACTTCGACGACCGGTTCGACGCGTTCGTGGACGACATAGCGCCGAAGCTCGGAGCGGAGGAGAAGGAGGACGTTAAGGGAGGGCTGAGCGGAGCGATGTCGCTGCACAGCGTTGCCAAGGTCGTGCGGCACTACGTCGAGCTGGTCCGCAAGACGAAGAACCTGCAGCTGGCCATGGTGCTGCAGATGCAGCTGCCGCAGATCGAGAAGCTGTCAGTGGCGCTGCTCGACGGCACGGAGGCGCTGTCGAACGGCTGGCCCATAGGCGACTCGATGGGGCCGTTCGCGGCCGCGACGCTGATCGGCGACGCGCGCGCCAAGGAGCTTGAGAAGGGCACCGTCGTTGCCACGAGGCGCATAGCCGGACGCAAGGTTTTCATTGTAAAAGCGAAAGGCCCGGGCAGCCGTGTCGGAAAGATAGACAAAGCCATAAGCGCGATTGCGAAGCGCAACAGGCTCGCGAAGGTGATAACAATCGACGCCGCCGTGAAGCTCGAGGGCGAGCGCACCGGCAGCGTGGCCGAGGGCGTGGGCGTTGCCATGGGAGGGGTCGGTGTGGAACGCGCGCGCATCGAGAGCGTGATTGTGATGCAGAAGATACCGATCGACTCCATCGTCGTCAAGATGAGCCAGGAGGAGGCGATACAGCCCGTGCGCGCCGAGATGCTGGCGGCGCTGCCGCGCGTGACCAGCCTTGTAGAAGAGCGCGTCCGCGCCACCAAGAAGCGCGGCGCCGTAATCGTCGTGGGCGTGGGCAACACGTGCGGCGTGGGCAACGACCGCAAGGCGGTCGCGAAGGCCGAGCAGCTGGCGCGCCGCAACATGGCCATGGTGCGCAAGCGCGAGGAGAAGCTCAAGCAGGAACAGAAGAAGCACTGGTGGAAGGACCTGATTCAGCTGGGCATCTAGGCAGCGAACATCTTAAATCCTTTTGCGCTGATATATGAATTGATGGCTCTGCTGCGTGATGCGGTCAACTCGACGAACGGACTGTACCTGGACGCGGTCGAGAAGTTGACCAGCCTGGACGGCTCTTTGAAAAACATATCCATACTCTTGGGTGATGGAAAGACCAACGAGGTCGAGTTCCTCCTGGAACCTGCTGTAAGTTCTGACTTGATACGTGCGCACTCCTTCCTCGACGGAAAACTCAGCCGCGTCAAGAGCTACGGCTGGGGCGGCAGCTACAGCATATACATGCCCATGGTCGATGGTCGCAAGTTCGACAGCATGATAAACTGCGAGCGCAAATTGCAGAAACAGCTGGAGGATCTGGTCGGCGGGCTCGAGGATCGCGGGAACTTCTCAGGCGGAAAGACCATCAAGAAGGCGCTGACGCACGATGACGTGGCCCGCATCAACGACCTGCTGCCAGTGCGCAAGATAGAATACGCCGGGCTCACCGCTAGCGACCTGCGCGCAGTCACCTACGGCGACGACCGCCTGGAGAAGGCGACGTTCCTCATTCACAGAAGCCTGAGCGGCCTGCCGGCATCTCGCACCGAGATAAAATTGTACCGTGCATGAGCCTTCGACCAGTAACGCATAAATCCGTCAGCCGAGAAAATATAATATGGGGTCGGACTGCGAAAAACCCGCTACCTGCATATCCATTCCTGTGAACAAGGACCCGTACACGAATTCCTCCGGGCACGCGAACCTAGGCAACATACTCGCCGGGAAGGATCCGAACTACAATGTAGTTGAATACAAGTACATGGATCCGAGCGGCCACGAAGGCACGGGACATTTAATAATGTACACACCGAAAAAGGAAAGCAGGAAAATGTAGGTCGGTCGGATGAAAGTAAGGATAACGCGCGTAGACAAATCGCTGCCGCTGCCCGTCTATGAGACGTCAGGCTCGGTCGGGTTCGACATCGTGTGCAGGCAGGACACTGAAATCGCGCCGAAGTCGATCGACCGCGTGCCTGGGAACGCCATCGTGAAGGTCCCGGAAGGCTACGCGCTCGTGGTCGCGCTGCGGAGCAGCACGCCGAAGAAGAAGCAGCTGCTCTGCCCGCACGGCATCGGTGTCATCGACAACGACTATTGCGGCCCGGACGACGAGCTGATGGTGCAGGTGTACAATTTTTCGGACGCGCCCGTCACGGTCGCGCGCGGGGAGAAGATCGCGCAGGGCATCTTCGTGAAGGTCGACAAGGCCGAATGGGAGGAGACGGATTCTATCAGCGAAAAGTCGCGTGGCGGATTCGGCAGCACGGACAGAAAATAACCTCGGTGTTCTTATGAAGATCAAGCTCGTCGTGTTCGATTTCGACGGCACGCTCGTGCAGATGCACTCCAGCTCCGCCTGGCGCATGATAGACAAGTCTCTTGGCTGTGAGGATGCCGACAAGGAGATAACGCAGCGCCATTTCTCAGGCAAGACCACGGTCGCCGAATGGTCGCGCGAGACCGTGGAGACCCTGTACAAGAATTTCGGCCTGGACAAAAATAAGTTTGAAGAGATACTGAGGAACGGCATGCAGCCGATGCCTGGCGCGGTCGAAACGCTGAAGAAATTGAAGGAGATGGGGATAACGACGGCCATAGTGTCGGGGAGCATCTCGAACGTATACGATTTCGCTAAAGGACAATGGGGCCTCCGTGCGGACAAGACGAGTTTCGAATGCGATATCCTTTTCGACGCACAGGGAAAGATAATCGGAGGAAGGTACAACGATTATGATTTCGAAGGCAAGGTGAATGCGATAGAGACTTTCTGCAAGGAGCTGGGTGTAACGCTCGAAGAGACCGCGATGGTAGGGGACAGCGACAACGACGTGTTCGCTTTCCGGAAGGTCGGCCTGCCGATAGCCTTCAATGCCGAGAGCGAGGAGCTCAAAAAAGCCGCGAAGCACGTCGTGACTGGCAAAGATCTTACAATCGTGCTCGACTTAATACTGGTTTGATTCTGCCGTAAAAAAATCCCGATGCAGTTCCCCCAGCACGGACAAATGAATTTTTCCTAGGAGCACGAAATATATTTAGATGTCAAATCGAAAAATTTTGGCGAAGTTCAAGGTCGCGGCCGTGCAGCTGAACGTAGGACAGTCTCTGGAACGCGTGCTTGACGACGTACGGCGTTACATCGGCGCAGCGAAACGGAAAGGCGCGGGCATAGTCTGCTTCCCCGAGTGCAGCTTCGATTTCGGGAACGAGAAGAACGCGGCCGCGCTGAAAAGAGTCCGAGCCTTCTGCAAGGACGTCGGTATCTGGTGCATAATCGGCTGCAACCTCGGAGAACGTGGAAGGACGTACAACACCGCCGTCCTGATCGACGACGCGGGCAGGATCGTCGGACGGCACAGGAAGGTGCACCTCTGCGACCCTCCCTGCGTAAGCCCGGGGAAGAAGTTCGAAGTCTTCGACACGCCTTTCGGAAGGATAGGCATATCGATATGCTGGGACACTTCGTTCCCGCAGACCGTCGAATCCATGGCACGCAAGGGCGCGAAAGTGATATTCGTTCCCTTGATGTGGTACTTCGAGCGATGGGCGCACGAGAGGGACCACCGGGAGCGTGAGAGGCAGATATTGCGGTCGATGATCCTGACCAGGGCTTCTGAGAACCTCGTGTATGTCGTTTTCAGCAACGTCTACGACCCGACGGACAGGCGCATGGTGGCGTATTCCGCGATTTCTGAAAGCCAGAGGATTATCAAGGAGCTCGTCGGGAAGGAGGGCATGATAGTCGCCGACGTGGACATCGGCCATCTGGACAGGCTCCGCAGGATGTACCTGAAGGAATACAACAAGAGGATCGCGTGATATTTTCCTATGAGGCTTTGACGACGCGTGAAAGTCTTAAATAACTCCGATTGTAACACTAGAGCATGTCGGGCATCGACGGCTCCGAGGCAGCGGAACCGCGTTCAATCGACAACATCCTCAGGTACAGGCGGATGGTACTGGAGGCTGACAAGGCCTCCAAGGACTACGCCGGCACAGTCAACGTCTATGGCCGCGACGGGACAAGGCTGATGAAAGTATCCTACTCTAAGAGCACACGTGGTTCCAGCTGCCTTTATCAGAAAGACGACATAAACGTTGTCGATATTCGGGAGAACATGATACAGAGCAAGGTCGCGATATATCCGACGTACTATTACGACATCCTGTATTTGGGCGACCTCTTCGGAAGCAATCATAAAGAATGGCTCAGCGAGTCAGTCGTAATCGACTATCACTATACCCACTATTTTCCGAAGGTCGCGTTCCTGCGTGCCGCCTGTTTCGGCGAGCGGATCGACGAGGAGCTCGCACGCGGCATCGTCGAGGAAGCCGGAGGCGAGGTGTATTCGCGCCCTCTGAGTAACAAAGTCTTCATGGCCGAATCCAAAAAGCCCGTCGATGAGCACGAGCCGCTGAAGGCCGAGATTGACAAGCAGATAGTTTCCAGCGAGTTCCGTGAAGGCAGGTTGAACCTCTCGGCGCTGCGCGAAGGCGACTATCGATTCAGGAAGACCAGGACCGGGTCCGACCGACTGGAATGGATACTCCTGAAGAACAGGTTCGAGCGGACCGTCGCCCTCGGGGACTATCCGGTCGACGGCGAGAATATCTGGCATATGCCAATGAGAGAATACATAACTGTGGGCGAGACCGACATTGGTGGCTATCTACTCTCCTTTGACAATCGCCGGTCGAGCCACGAGGTCGTCGTGGAGAGCGTCGGATGGCTGGCGGGCCTTGCCATGCTGACCGTCATCTCAAAGACGCGCCCGGACGACGTCAAGGAGCAGTTTGGATCCGCGCTCGCGTTCAAACGCGCGATCGGAAAGAAGCTGAAGGAAGAAACCATGGCCGCCAAGTCTATATCCGAGAGCGGCCGTTTCCGGCAGGACTGGGATTCGTACTTGGAAGATAGGCGTGTAATCAAAAGATGGTTGTGGGACGCCGTCAATGAATTGTACGACTGACTATTCGCCTTTGTACGCGCGCCGCAGCGCGGCGATGTCGCAGTCCGCAGGCTTCTTCGCGCCCTCCGGGCAGTAGCCGATTTGCACGCAGTTCGGACCTGCGTTCTCGAATATCACGGGCGCAACCTTCTTCGCCTCCGCGAGCATGGCGTCGGCCAGCTCTTTTATCTCCCACTGCGCGCGTGCGCAGCAGCGCAGCCCGAAAAAATGCAACAGCTCGCGCGCGTTCATAGTAACAACGATGTTAGTCTTTATACCCTGCGGCGAAAGCATCCTCGCGTCTTCGAAAGGTATGCCCATGTCCGTCAGTTCTTGGATAAACTTTGTGTTGTACTCGACGAACTCGTTCGTTTTTTCAAGCGCCTTTTCGTTTTTTGCGATTTCGGGAGGTATCACGATGTTGCAGTGGGTTTTGTTGTATCTGCCAGACTTTATCGTGTAAGATGCTATCCTGTGCCTGACTAGCTGTACCTCCAAAACACGGCTCACGTCCTCCAAAGCGAACGTGAAGCTCGCATGCTCTACTATGCTCACATGGCCGCGGCCGACGACGTTGCGGATAAGCTTTTGCGCCTTCTCGAGAGTCATCTCCTCGAAAATTTTCTCAACGCTTCCGTCAGTCGTAGAAGTCATAGCGGCTGCTGCGCACACCAGCTCCGGGTTCGGCGTGTATGCGACCAGCTTGACTTTCATTTGGACATCACTGCGGCGCATGCTGCGCCAGTATGATTTTCATTACCTCGTCGACCTTCTGCTCGAGCTGCGCCAGGTCGCCGTCGTTCTGTATGCGGAAGTCCGCGCGCTCCACGCACTTCGCCACCTGCTGCCCGTACACGGGCTCGTTGACGCCCTGGTCGCGGTCGTCCACCTTCACGAACTCCTCGAACGTCTGCGGATCGCGCGGGTCTCCGCGCTGCTGCAGCAGCTCGAACCTGCGCTCGCGCGGCGCGTCCGTGGCGACCATGAAGAACTTGCCGCCGAACTTCTTCTTCAGGTAGTCTACCTCGCCCGGGTTGCGTATCCCGTCTATGACGGTCAGCTCCTTGTCGCGCGGCAGGTACTCCACAGCCAGCAACGCCAGGATGTGCGGCCCGTACTGCTGGCGCATGGTGTTCCCCATGTCCTGCAGGGTGACACGGTTGAAGCTGTCCTTGCGCTTCTCCAGCTCGCCGCGTATGACGTCCGACAGGGTCACGTGGTAGCAGTTGTACTTGCGAAGCAATATCTGCATCATGGCGTCCTTGCCGGACGCGATCGTGCCCGTCAGGCCGATAACAGCCTTCTGCGCCATTCCAGAAACCACCCTTGCCAAAGTCCTTTGTATTCTTTGGTTTTGGGTTTTTAAATTCTTAAACTCCCGTGCGCAGCCCCGCGCTGACGCACGGAGGGAAAAATAGGAACTTGGAAAGAAAGAAACCGACAATCCACGCCATTCGGCTTGGGAGATTGCCCGCGGACCCCGCAGCGGCCTTACAGGTCGCACGCGCGTATGGTCTTGCGTCCGTTCTCCTTAGCCCTTTCCGTGGCGCGCTTGACCTTCCACGATATTTTCTCGTCCATCGCCTTCCAGAAGTCCCCGCCGACTCGCATCTTCGACTTCTTCAGCAGCGCCTTCACAGCGGACTTGACAGCCAGTGCCATTATATATTCACACCTCCTTGCAATTCAACGGCTGAAAACTCGTTAATTAATCTCTCTCCCGGCTTGGATATAAATGACGCGGTAGCCGCCGCCTGCGGCGGTTTCGGACCGTTTTGCCGCTGGAGAGTGACGAACGCCCGGCTGCGCCCGCCCCCGACTCGCTTAAATAATTGGAGGAGAAAGCCCCTATCATGCCTTTCAAGTACGTTTGCGACAAGTGCAAGTCGGTGCTGTGGCATTCCGACCTACCGAAGTCCATAGTCGATGTTATCAAGATGTACGAAGGCAAGTGCCCGGGATGCAAAGAGGATCTGGTGAAGGACGTGTCGAAGGTGGATATCAAAGGCTACGGCAGCGAGGTCGGGCCGGGCGAGTACCCCCCGAAGAAGCAGACGGATAAGAATGGAAATTACGCGACGGCCGAGCCGGATAGTTAGTTTTATAAAATAGAGTACAAATAGAATTGTAATCGAGTGAATGGTTATGCCACTGAGACCGGGTCGTATACTGAAGAACTACAAGCGGCCGTGGACGCGCGTGTCCAAGAGCAAGCCTAGGAAGAGCTACGTCGTTGGCGTGCCGCAGCCGCACATACACACCTTCGAGATGGGCGACAAGGACGGCGTCTTCGACAGCGTCGCCTACCTCACGCCCAAGGCGGACGTGAGCATACGCGACAACGCGCTCGAGTCCGCGCGCATAGTCGCCCAGAACTTCCTCGAGAAGAAGCTCGGAACTTCCGGATACTTCCTCAAGGTGCTGGTCTACCCGCATGGCGTGATACGCGAGCACAGCATCGCGCAGGGCGCCGGGGCTGACCGCTTCTCGCAGGGAATGAGGCACAACTTCGGACGGCCCGTGGGCATCATGGCCACGACCGTCAAGAACCAGCACATCTTCATGGCCAAGTACAACAAGAAGGACGAGCAGACTGTGAAGGACGCGCTCAAGCGCGCGGGCAGCAAGATCCGCATGTGCCACAACATAGAGATAGCGAGCTGAACCCGCTTTCTTATAGCAGCCGCTCGAGCTCCTTGAGCGTTTTCAGGTTGAGCTCGCGCTGCTTCCCGTGGTGTTCGGCCAGTTCCTTTGAATCGCTTATCAGGAAGATTAGAGGCCTCAGGCTGACGTAGACGTCCTCAACGTAGCCGGTCATCTCCTTTGGCAGGCACACCGTCTCGGCCGCGGTCTTGTCGCCGGTGGTTATGTTATTCGAGTTTTCCCCACCCATGTAGAACATCGCGTTCCTGGCTTCGATCCGCACGCCGTTTATCGTTTTTATGTCCAGCCCGCGCATGCCGACGGGTTTCCTGCCGTCCAGGCTGCCGTACACTGGAGTGCAGCTTTTGTAAATAGGCTTCCTAGGCTCGCCGTGCCCGGCGTCCTCGCCATCCTGCACGACCTTGTACATGCGCTCCACTGCGTCGTTCGAGCCTACCAGAAAGTCCATGTCCTTCGTCGCCAATCCGCTCCTACCCGTCCTCCTCACCGACTGGAGTATGCTCGCGGCGCGGCCGTGTATCACGTACCAGTCGACGCCCGCCCTTCTGATCACGTCCAGCATCGTGGGCAGCTCGTTCAGGACCAGCCCGTACGTCACGTCGTACGCCCAGAACCCCATGAAACCAATCTATGAGTTAAGCGATTTAAACCCCAAATTCGCGGCGTTCCTTACCGGTGAACCTCCTCCACCTACCAATTTAACCAAAAAAATAAAATTCTATAAAACTGGATGAACAAAAAATAGACGAAAGTTATTTATTTCTTTTGAAATCGCGAAAATTCAGCAAAGCGGTTAATCCGTCTCGTCGAAAAGGACCTACGACTGGGGCGATGATGCTCCCGTGACTAGGAAGAGCGCGAGGCAGTACTCAACCGACGACAAGAGAGGCTACACCGGCAACACTTCGAAAGGTTTGAAGCCGCCGGTCGGCATGGACATAACGACGGACGCTCTTTATCCTGAAATAACACTCGTTGATATAACAGGCTCCATGCGTTGGATGCCGAGGCTGTTCCTGGAGAAGCTGGCCACGCTTTACGAGGAGTCGAACGCCGTGCTGCATGGGTACGGCCCGGACGAGATGAAAACGAAGGCCGGACAGGTGCCCGACGATCTGGCGTCGTCCATAATAGCGGTCGGCGACGCCCACTGCGACAGATACCCGCTTCAGGTGGCGAACTTCGAAAGGCGGGCGGGCCTGATAACCCCCATCAACAACATCTATCCCGAAGGCGGCGGCAACGGCATGGAAAGCTACGACCTCGCAGCCTACTATCTTTTGAACCACTGCGAAACGCCGAAGGCCTTGATAAAACCCATCCTGATAATCGCAGGAGACGAGGGCTTCTATAGAAAAGTCAACAATTCGAAGGTGCACTCCTACATCGGGGATGATTTGGCAGATGAGATAGACTCTCGCGCAATGTTCAAACAGCTTGCAGAGAAGTTCAACACATACATACTACGCCCCGAAGTCGGAAGCTATGGAAAGGACACCTACGGACTAATCCACGAACAGTGGGAAAGCGTCCTTGGGAAGGAGAGGACAATCAGGATGGACGATCCGGAGGAAATCGTTAACAAGATGATAGTCCTTGCGGGTCTTTCAAGCGACCACCTCGACTCGGCATGGAAGATGTTGAAGAGGCGCGAGGAAGATTGGGAGCTGGAAAGCGCCCTCCGCGGCATGCACCCGCTGCTCAAGTCTTTGGGCGAGGACCCGGACAAGCTACTGAAGTCGGTTGACGAAAGGATTTCGACCGCCACAGGAGCGCACGCTGCTAGGAAGAAGCCCGCAACGACTCGCACCAAGAAATAAAATAAACAAGCCTGCCGTGCGGCGAAGGACAATATTTAACCTTCCGACCTTAGAATAAAAGTATGAGGTTCGGCGTTTCTTATTCCGCAGATTCCGCCAGCGAGGACGTTGTGAAAAAGGTGCGCGACGCTCTGAAGTCGCGCGGCCATTCTGTGGAATTGGAAGCGCAGACGCCGTTGCAGAAGATGGCCGCTTCTATCATATTCGCGGTCGGAGACGATGCCAACATACTGCGCACGTTCCGCGAGCTGGGCGAAAAGGAGAAGCCCGTGCTCGGCGTGGCCGTGGACGCGAAGAGCTTCCTCGCGGAGATAGACATAGACAGCCTGGCGCCGGCGCTGAAGATGATCGAAAGGAAGAACTACTCGATTGAGAAGAGGTCCATGCTCGCCACCGAGATAAACGGAGACAAGCTCCCCAACGCGCTGAACGAGATCGTCGTTTCGCCCGCGACCGGGACGACCATAATGCGATACGGACTCATGGTAGACGGGGAGCTGATATTCCGCGACATGGCCGACGGCATAGTCATTTCGACGCCTACCGGCTCCACGGGCTACGCGCTGTCCGCAGGAGGGCCTGTCATATCCGCAAAGTCCAACGTCTTCCTCGCGATCCCCATATGCTCGGTCAACCACAACAAGCCGTTCGTGATGAACGATCGAAGCACGATCGTCGTGTCGGACATATCGAGCCGCGGGAAGTGCGACATCGTAATCGACGGGAGGTTCCGGGCGGAAGTGGACGAGGACAAAGTCACAATCCGCAAGGCCGGGTGCGGGGCGAACTTCGTGCGCTTCGACAAAGACGTGCACGCGAACGTTTTCCGCAAGCTGAGGAGCAGGGAACTGAAGGCCGACAACGTGCCGAAGAGCGCGCCTCCGTCGGCGAAGTACATTTACAAGATACTGCAATACGAGGGCCCGATGACGCAGAAGGAGGTGGCCGAATCGTCTATGCTTCCCGCGCGCACGGCGAGGTCGGCGCTGAAATACCTCCTGAAGGCAGGATTGGTGTCGCAGCAGATGTCCGTTCGCGACACCAGGCAGAGCATCTACTTCGTCAGCTGAGGCGCCGATCAACTGGTTCTCGCCAGCCTCAGTATTTGACCTCTCTGTTCATGGTCTCCGTATAGCCGAAGATGCGCTTGAAGCGTTCTACGTCCTCCTGCTTGCCAAGGGCTTTGGCGATGTTGTCGCTGAGTTTTACCGTCCCGTGGCCGTTGGATTCCATCAGCTTCACTACAATCGACACTGGAGGGAGTCCTAGGTCATTTGTCAGGTTCGTACCCCATCCGAAGGTCTTCTTTATCTCTTCCTTCCTGTAGTCGGCCACCTCTATGATCGAGGACACTTCCAGCCCGTCGCTGTACACTATCATCTTTTCCCTAGGATCCACGCCCCTCGACCTGTAGAACTCTATCGCCTTGTCCGTAAAACTTATCGGGCTGCCCGAGTCCTGGCGCAATCCTTTCCATTCGCCCGCCGTTGCCGAATCGCACGTCCTGAAAAAGAAATCGCTGCCGAACGTGTCCGACAGGTATATGGACAGCGGTTTCCCGTACTCCCCCCTCCAGTCCTGACGCAGCTTGGCTGGCACGGAGCGGATATCCTCGTCGCTCCCGTGCATGATGCCGGACATGCCCATTTCCATCTCGTGCGCGCAGGTGCCCATTGGCAACAGGCCGTGCTTCATTGCGAGGTATGTGTTTGAAGTCCCCAGAAGCTGTTTGGGCGACATCTCCTTCGCAAGGTTCTTGACCACGTAGTCCTGCCATTTGCCGCTGAACCTCCTTCTGGTGCCGAAGTCGGAGAACGTGATATCCGGCCTCGTCTTCAGGACCTTTATCTTCTCGTTCAGCCTTTGGATGCCGGTCGCATAGACGTTGTCCCTTTGGAAGTCGCTCATCTGGTCCATCTGCGATTTGAAGTAAAGTTCGTTTACGATCGACAGCGCGATCGTTTCCCAGTAGGTGACCTCGCTCCATTTGCCCTCGAAGTCGAGCTTTATGTTTCTGCCGCCGCTTCCGTCGTTAGCATCCGCCAGTTCGAGCTTATAAGGCGGAAGACGAAGGCCCGCCAAAAATCCCAGATAATCCTCCTTGAACATCCTTTCGTCGTACTCGTTCGTGCCGCGGAGGTAGTGTAAATCCGAATTGTTGAAACGCAGCGTTTTGGCGTGGTCCAGCTCTCTCATCAAGTCGCCTTCCGAAATGTAATCGCCAAGGTGCACCTTTTTTGTCCTATTGGTGAATGAAAACCTCACTGGGACATCCGGATGCTTATGGTATATGAGCTGTCCCATCGTGAACTTGTAGAAGTCTATGTCCATGAGGCTGTCGATTGCGTACTTCCTGCTTTCAGCGACCTCGAACAGGCCTTTTGACAACCCGTTCAACGCCTTTTCCATCATCAAATGATCGCCTTCCGACTTCCTGATAGTCAATATCGAACTCACATCTTATTCATAAGCCGGTTAAAGGTAATTTTTACATTAAACGCAAAGCTTTAAACGTTTTTTGCCTATATCAATTTTGGCATCAAATCATGTGTGCAATGGGATATCAGGAGAGATGCGCCCCAAGTGGCGCGGGATGAGGTGAAACTCAATGGGCGGAAAGGGCGTTTCTGGAAGCGGAGAGGCGTTGCTCCTCATAGACGCGCTGAACGGTTTCATGCACCCGAAGGGGAGCCTTTACTGCGAGACTGCGAAAGAGGTCGTCCCGAAGATGAGGGAGGTGCTGGACGGCGCGAGACTGTACAAAGTCCCGGTTTTTTATCTGAACGACGCGCACAAAGACGGCGACATGGAGCTGCAGATATGGGGCTCGCACGCGATGAAAGGCACGTGGGAGGCGAAGGTGATTGCCGAGCTCGCCCCGCGGTCGGAGTCCGAGATAATCGAGAAGAGGTGGTACAGCGGCTTCACCGGCACCGACCTCGATGCGAGGCTGAAGATGCTTGGCGTGCGCGACGTATACATAACGGGCATGCACACTAACATCTGCGACAGGCACACAAGTTACGACGCCCTCGTGTGCGGATACGGCGTTGCCGTGGTCAGCGACGCTACGGGGACGTTCACCCCCGAGGAGCACAAGGTGGGGCTGGACTACCTGAAAAAGATGTACGCCGCCAGAATAGTCACAGCCGAAGAGGCGGTGAAAGGGTTCGCAAAACGGAGCGCGGCAACGGCGCGCGGTTAAGGATGGATGCAACAAATGTCTCTGCGCAATGCACCGAGGGGTGTTGTATTGGGAGGCGACGGCCTTCCGGACATGGATTTGTTCTGGAACGGCTGGGACGCCCGGGCCGAGGCCGAGTATCTGAAAGCGTGCATCAACGGATATTTCGGTCCGGCAAAGGATGCGAAGGCCGTCATTGCCATATCCGGCGGGCTGGATTCGATTGTGACAGCCTATCTCACGACAGAAGCCTTGGGCGGCGACCGCGTTTTGGGCGTTTACCTTCCTGAAAACGATTGCCCGAACCCGGTGGACGAGCGGCATGCGAGAAGCGCCGCTTACGACCTGGGCATAGAACTGCTTACCTACGACATGACGCCGATACTCAGCGAGATAACGAAGCAGATGCCGAAGCTCATCGAACGCGACGGCTCCGGCAACTACAAACATCCGAACGCTTATGGTAACGTGAAAGCCAGGCTTAGGACGCCCATCATGGCCCGGGCCGTAGCGCAAACCCAGGACGTGGACGCGAGGTTCATCGGGACCAGCGACCGATCCGAATTGCTGCTCGGTTACTACACGAAGGACGGCGACAACACAGGCGACGTGAAGCCCATACAGGGCCTCTATAAGACGCAGGTGCGGAAGCTGGGGCGCGAGCTTGGCGTTGACGAAGAAATAATAAAGAAACCGTCCTCGGCAAACCTGGTAAAGGGAGTGACAGCGGAAGGCGAGATGGGCCTGCGCTTTGAATGGGCGGACCCCGCACTTTATCACTTGTTCGACTGCGGGTTCATAGAGCTGCCGGAAAGCGACATGGCACGGAGGATGGAACGCGACGCCGGCATAGACGACCGCATCGCCAAGTCCGTGCTGAAAAGATACCTGTCGTCGCAGCACAAGCGCGACCAGCCCGTGTCGTTCCCTCCGTTCTGGGCCATTTAGCCGTCGGCCGGATTCGATTTTCGCGGCGCTTCTTCCCGGCGAACGCCAACCACCTACTAATTTAGGCAAGGAAATAAAATTCTATAAGGATGTCCATGCACGAGGCCGAGGAGAAAGCGCAGCGAGCGGGCGCGCCGTTCAAGTTCGTGCTATGGTTCGACCAGATAGACCGCACGCAGATTCCTCTCGTCGGCGGCAAGGGCGCGAACCTCGGCGAACTGGCTGGCATGCAGCTGCCCGTGCCAGAAGGGTTCGCAGTAACGACGAAGGCGTTCGACTTCTACATCGCCGCCAACAACATCAAGGACGAGATCGCCAGGCTGGTCGCGGCATGCGACACCGAGGACGTGACGCAGCTGAAGCAGGCGTCCGACGCGATCAAAAGCATGATACTCAAGGCCGAGTACCCCTCGTCCGTGAAGGACGAGATCAAGCGCGCGTACGAGCAGCTGTCATACTCGCGCGACATCGCGGTGCCCGAAGCGTTGAACATGATATCCATGGGCCGCGAGTACGCCAGCGTGGCCGTGCGCTCCTCAGCAACAGCCGAGGACCTCCCGAACGCGAGCTTCGCCGGGCAGCAGCAGAGCTTCCTGAACATGAAGGGCGTGCCCGCGGTTCTCGACGCCGTCAAGCATTGTTGGGCCTCGCTGTACGAGCCGCGCGCCATATTCTACCGCGCGAACCACGGCGTCGTTTCATCGAGCATATCCGTCATCGTGCAGCGCATGGTCGAGGCGGAGAAGGCCGGCGTGACGTTCACCGTCCATCCATCGTCGGGCGAGGACGTCGTCATACATGAAGCATGTTGGGGTCTTGGCGAGGCGCTCGTGCTGGGCGAGGTGCAGCCGGACCGCTACGTCGTGAGCAAGGACGGCGAGTACACGCTGCTCGAGGAGCACATCGGGCGGAAGGAGATGATGCACGTGCGCGACGCCGGCACCGGCCGCACGGCGGAGCTGCGCGTGCCGCGCGACAGGGTCGAGGCGCGGGTGCTCACGGACGAGGAGCTGCGCAGGATAACGGCGTACGCGATGAAGATCGAGGAGCACTACGGCGCGCCGCAGGACATCGAATGGTGCGTGCGCGGGCCGAAGATATACATCGTGCAGACGCGGCCGATAACGACCCTGCCGAAGGAGAAGATAGAAAGGACCGATGGCACGTCCGAGGGATTGAAGGCTATTTTGAAGGGCATAGCCGCGTCGCCCGGCGTGGGCTCGGGCGGCGTGAAGATAGTCGCCTCGCTCGACGAGACGAAGAATGTCGAGAAGGGCGACGTGATGGTCACGGAGATGACCTCGCCCGACTTCGTTCCGGCGATGAACCGCTGCGCCGCTATAGTCACGGACCGCGGCGGGACCACGAGCCATGCCGCGATAGTGTCGCGCGAGATGGGCATACCGTGCGTGGTCGGGACGCAGAACGCGACCAAGGTGCTGAGCGACGGGATGGTCGTGACGGTGGACGGCGGCACGGGCGTCGTATACTCGGGCGCGGCCGAGAAGAAACAAGCGACAGAGCAGCCATCCGAGGAAACGACGGACGCGCTCGAGGCGCCGGCCGAAGAGCCTGCAATCGGAGAACCAGAAGAGGAAGCTGCCGAGGAAGATCATGAGCCTTCAGTCGAAGAAACGGGCGGCGCCGAAGAGATAAGCGGGCCTGAAGTTGCAGCGGCCGATGAAACTACCGAGGAAACCGGCGAGCCGAAGAATCCGATTGACGAGTTCATGTCGCTCGCGAACGAGCTGGACAAGACTAACGGCGACGGCGAAGAAGCAGAAGAGCAAAAGTCCGAGGAAAGCGAAGAAAAGGAAGCCGTGCCCGAGGAACCGGAGCAGCGCGAGACCCGCGCATCCCGCGGCCCGAAGCTCTACATGAACCTTGGCGTGCCTGAGAAGATCGACGATTATCGCAGCCTCCCGTTCGACGGCATAGGGCTGATGCGCGTCGAGTTCATCATCGCCGGCCTCGGCACGCACCCGCGCGCCATGATCGAGGCTGGCGAGTCGCAGAAGTACATAGACGCGCTGGCCGCGGGCATCGTGAAGGTCGCGTCAGCGGTGAAGCCGCGGCCCGTTGTCGTGCGTTTCTCGGACTTCAAGAGCAACGAGTACCGCAGCCTGAGAGGCGGGGAGAAGTTCGAGCCGCAGGAGGCGAACCCGATGCTCGGATGGCGGGGCGTGTCGCGCTACGTGTCGCCGGACTTCGAAGAGGCTTTCCGCCTCGAGTGCCGCGCGATGCGCAAGGCGCGCGCGGACTGCCCGAACGTGTGGGCGATGCTGCCGTTCGTGCGGACCACGTGGGAAGTAGGCAAGTGCCTGGACATCATGCGCGAGGAGGGCCTCGACAACCACTCGGACGACACGTTCAAGGTGTGGATCATGGCCGAAGTGCCCGCTGTCGCGTTCCTGGCGGACAAGTTCGCGGAGCTGTGCGACGGCTTCAGCATCGGCAGCAACGACCTCACGCAGCTCGTGCTCGGTGTTGACAGGGATTCCGAGCTGCTCGGCAAGATGGGATACTTCGACGAGCGCGACGAGGCTGTGAAGATTGCAATCAAGAGCATCGTCGAGAAGGCGCACCTGAAAGGCTGCAGCGTTAGCATCTGCGGCCAGGCTCCGAGCGAGTATCCCGAGTTCGTGCAGTTCCTGCTCGACATCGGAATCGACAGCGTGTCCGTCAACCCGGACGCTGTGGAGAAGACGCGCGAGATGCTGGACTCGGCCTAGCCTTGGATATACTGGCTTATGCTCTCGTTTTCGAGCAAGACCGTGTTCGGATCTTCATTGCCAAGCTCGGTCCTGTCTAAATAGTTTTTTGTTTTAATCGCACGTTTCCGATTAAACTTATGCCGAACCACGAGGTATCCCACAAAACATCCAAGATTGGGAACGTAGATTTTGTCTGCATCGGTATTGCCAGTTATGTTTATCGGTGTGCCACATTTCAATAATCTGTAGTCGTGCACCGCTTCCAGTGCATTTTTCGTGTTCGGGAACCCCAGCAAGTCGTAAAATTTTACGACTTTCCCGTCCCTCTGCCTTTCCATGGCCTTGTCGGGTATATTCGGGCCCATCATCCGCACCTAATTTATCACTACCTACGAGTGGTATATAAACGTTGCTATCTTAAGAAAGACGAAACGCTAGTTTATTTATTGGCAGGACTCAGTTTTAAAACGTTGTCAGAAGTGAACCACATGGTCGTTCCTAAAAGGAAGGGGGTCGCGCACCCAGAGAAGAAGACGGATGCTGCCGGGCCCGCGGACGGGTCGGCGTATTCGAAGATGACGAAATCGCTCTGTCCGCACTGCATGAAGGTCATCGAGGCGCGCGTGTTCGAGAAGGACGGCAAGATACTTATCACGAAGAGATGCAGCGACCACGGCAGCTTCGAGGACGTCTACTGGTCCGACGCCGCGCAGTTCAAGCGCTTCGCAGGCTACCATGCGGAGGGCGACCCGATAGAGAACCCGCAGACGCAATCCGAATCGAAGGGCGGATGCCCGCAGGACTGCGGGCTGTGCGACAAACACCAGACGCGGACGATGCTGGCGAACGTCGACGTCACCAACCGCTGCAACCAGAACTGCCCGATATGCTTCGCGAATTCCGCGACCGCCGGCTACCTGTACGAGCCGTCGCTGGAGAAGATACGCGAGATACTCGAGATGCTGCGCAACCAGAAGCCCGTGCCGGTCAGCGCGATCCAGTTCTCGGGAGGCGAGCCGACCGTGCATCCGAAGATAGTGGAGATCATATCGATGGCGAAGGAGATGGGGTTCGAAGCGGTGATAATCGCCAGCAACGGCGTGCGCATCGCCGAGGACATCAACTTCGCCAAGCGCATGCAGGACGCCGGACTCAGGGCGGTCTACCTGCAGTTCGACGGCATCACACCGGAACCGTACATCCAGGCGCGCGGCTACAACGCGCTGCCTATGAAGCAGAAGGCCGTAGAGAACCTCCGCGAGATCAAGATGGCGACCGTGCTCGTTCCGACGGTCGTGAAGGGCGTGAACGACGGGCAGCTCGGCGGGATAATAGACTACGGCATGAAGAACCTATCCAGCGTCAAGGGCGTCAACTTCCAGCCCGTGGCGTTCACGGGCCGCATAGAGAACAGCGAGCTCAGGTCGCGCAGGATCACCGTGCCGGACGTCATGCGCCTGGTCGAGGAGCAGACCGACGGCCGAATACACAAGGACGACTGGCTGCCCGTGCCGGCGCTGGCGCCGCTTGACGACCTGCTGGAGAAGGTCACGAAGAAGAGCTGGTTGAGGAGCTCAGTGCACGCGCACTGCGGCGCCGGACTGTTCATTTTCGAGAAGGACGGCGACTACGTGCCGCTGTCGAGGTTCATGGACCTCGGCGAGGCAAGGCGCATAATCCTGGACGCGCTGAAGGAGAGCGACGACGGCAACCTCGGGCTGGCGAGGACGGCGAAACTCGTGCTCGACCTCGCAGGCACCGTGGACATGAAGGATGCGCCCAGCTACTTCGACTGGAAGGACCTCGCGAAGCACGCGGTGTTCGGCTCCGGCGACGTGTCCGAGACGCTCAAACGGAATGGCATGTTCATCGGATGCATGCACTTCATGGACCCGTACAACTTCGACGTCGAACGCGTCGAACGCTGCTGCATACACTACGCCACGCCGGACATGCGCCTGATACCGTTCTGCGCGTACAACACGCTGCACCGCGAGAACGTGGAGAAGAAGTTCTCGGTCAAGTTCCAGAAGAACTTCGGCGCATGCTGAGTCTCAGGTGGGACTTGAACCCACGACCTACTGCTTACTATGCATTGACTCTATTTCCGTCAACCCTGATGCCGTGGAGAAGACGCTTGGCATGCTGGAATCTGGCGTTTGAACCTTTACCGAGGTTTCTGTTGCGACCTTCGCAGGATTTTCCGCCGCGGCTATCTTGCGGTGAAAACGTTGGGGAACTCCCGGTCCAGGTATTGGTTGAAGAGAACCGGATTGCATTTGTACACCGCTTTCCCTTTTACAACCTTCTCGAACACGTGCGAATCGTCGACCACGGCGCCGTTTATTATCTGGTAGATAGCCCACGAGTTTATGTCGTACCCCTGCCCTTGCAAGTACCTGGAAAGGGCTCTCAAGTAGAACCTCGGGTCTCCGGCCTTTGTCTCGTCAACGTACTCTTTTATCGTCTCCATTACGATGCGCTTGCTGTCCGGCTTCGACGGTTTCACGACGTCGGTCGAGACCATGTACATAATTAACAGCTGTATGCTATGCTTAAATTTCTTGTTAAACCCCCGGAATCGGAGAGTCTCAGTCAGGACTTTCCTTTTGCTTTCAGGCTGTGCAGAAGAAGGCGTCGCTCATATTCCAAAAGGAATATTTCTTTCAATAAAATATTAATCAAGGAATATCGCATCTTACAAGTATGATTCGTTCGACCGACGTCGGGAGCCTCCCGCTGCATGGCGATATGGATATAAAAAAGTTTTCCAGGCTCGCGGAGTCGTACAATTCCTTGAGGAGGAATTTGTTCCCCGGCGAATATGATGATTTCACGGACATCGTGCTCGAAGGCTTCGTCGACAAGCTCAAGGCGGGTGTGGACGTCCCGAACTACTTCCAACCCAGGGACATGAACGAGATGTTCTTTCGCAACATTGACGGCATAGAGGAGGTTAACGGCAATTATTTTCAGAAGCGTCCGCTATCGGTAACATCAGAGAAGGCGAGGATTACGGAGGTGTCGGTGATAAGGGAGAACCTCGGCATGCTGGCGGAGAAGGCCGGCGGCAAAATCGAGCTGAAGGTTTGCATAACAGGGCCGTACACGCTCGCATCGCAACTGAACAACAGGACGAACGGCATATACGCCGAACTAGGCGAGGTGCTCTCGAAGATCGCGAAAGAGAACGTCTTCGACGAAAAACGCGGCAGGGTTGCGCTGGTGGCGATTGACGAGCCGGCGTTCGGAGTGGACGACCCAAATCTGGATTACGGCAACGGACGTGAGAGCCTGCTGAAAGCGTGGAACGGCATCGCGCGCGAGGCCAAGAGCATCAGGGGTGTGGAAACGATCCTGCACCTGCACAACACTTCGGATCCGCTGTTCTGGGAGTCGGACGTCGATATCATCGAATCGCACGTTGGCGATCCAATCTACACCACGGCAGGAACCAAACGCCTGCTGGAAGAGAGCAACAAGTTCCTGAAGGCGCCGATAGCAGTCACGCAGTTCGACGACCTGATAAGGCAGAAAATACGCTCGGACGACCCGGAAAAAACCGCAGCGGAGTGGCAAAGGATAAGGAGGCGGGAGGCCGATCCGGTCTCGTATCTCGAGAATCCCGATGTGATTAAAAAAAGGCTGGAGAGAACAGTGGAATTTTTCGGCGAGGAAAGGGTGCCGTATGCCGGGCCGGAGTGCGGGCTCGGAGGCCACTACATCGGAAACTACCCGTTTTACGACTGCGCCATAAAATACCTAGGAAGGATCGCGTCCGTGGTGAAAGACTACAACGCGTCCTCGAAAGCAGCGTGAGCCTCAGGTGGGACTTGAACCCACGACCTACTGCTTACTAGGCAGTTGCTCTACCGGCTGAGCTACTGAGGCCTGAAAATAGAATAGTATCGGCACGATTATATAGCTTTCAAATTTCGCGGCGTTTCTTAACGGCGAAGACACACCACTAATTTTAAAAATATAAAAAACCAAAAACGTAATTAAGCACGGGATGGTTTCATGTACGGCGAGACGATTTCTGACGAAGTGTTGCTACTCATAGCCGACGATTGCAGGGGGCAAATGCGCGATGGCACGTGCGAAGCGGACTACATGACCAAGAAGAGGACAGGTCGCTACTGGGGCGAGCGTGGTTTCTTGGACGACTACAGTAAAACTCTTCGCGCTCTGGGCTTTCTCGTAGAAAGCGGCGAGGTTTTGAAGAAAGAAAAACTAACCGAGATCAACGGGATTCCGACTACACTGATAGAATACAATCTCAGACTTGTGTGACCGAGCCGAGTTATTCGACGACCGTACCGTTGTGCCTGCCTTCGACTGCGCGCACGATCTCCTGCGGGTCGCGGCCGTCAATCATCACAGTCCTAATCTTGGCTTTCTTTATCGCCTTTGCCGCGTCCAAATCGAACAGCCTGTACTCGCCAGGCACCTGCTCGTTCTGCCTGAGTATGCGAAGGAACTCGTCGTAAGTCAGCTTCGGCATCTTGATAGCCGTCGGATCCTTCTTCGGGTCCGCGGTGTAGACGCCGTCGATGTTGCTCGCGTTGATGAGCAGGTCGGCCTTCACCGCAGCGGCGAAGATTGCGGCATCGTAGTCGGTCGAGTGGCCCGGCTCATAACCCGCGCCCACGACCAGGCGCCTGCCGAAATAT